>Ga0105158_1000264_pt1 | contig 23515 bp, 26 predicted proteins | sample LHCtaG_FD_81567 | JGI IMG/M metagenome (GOLD analysis project Ga0105158, IMG submission 81567) | Hot spring microbial communities from Little Hot Creek, USA to study Microbial Dark Matter (Phase II) - LHC4sed_matched | ecosystem: Environmental > Aquatic > Thermal springs > Hot (42-90C) >...
TAATGGGTTATTGGGTTTATGCTGCATTAGACGTCGATGGGAACGAGATCATATCTATGAGGGTTTACCCATCGAGGAAGGCATTAGCCTCAGAGCAATTCATAAATGAGGTATTGAAGTACTGTGAAGGCAAACCGACATTCATTGTTGAGGATGCTCCATGGCTTAAGCAGGCACTGAAGGAGCTGGACCTACAATACAATACTGAGTCCCTTCGTGGATAGAAGCCTAATAGAATCAGCGCATTCATCATTCAAGCAGAGGACAAAAGCCTTCTTCAACAACATAACGTCAAACCCGCTTAACAGAAGCGAAAGATATGGAAGGTCAATGGCATGCTGGAACCTACTAATAAAACTACTCACATTATACTACAACCACATTAGGAGGTGAACTTAAGTTGCCACGTCCGTTGAGAGAAGCGGCAAATTTATATGGGTAGAAGGTGGGTCGGTAGTTAGGGCTAGAAGGCTTGAGAGGATGCCATTAGGTTCAGGTTTCTTCGGAAGAATAGCTAAACCATTCTTTAAAGCGCTTAAAAACGTAGGTTACAATAGATATGTCTCATATGAAATATGTTCGCCCAGATATGTCAAGCATAAGATTGTCTCATTTGAGGATGTTGATAACGAAGTTAGAGATGAAATAAAGGGACGCGGCAACTTAACGTATAAAGCCTTTATATACTAGGTTGCCACTTTCAAATAAAGTATGTTAAGAACATTATTAATAGCGTGTAAAATTAATGAGAGACTTTTAAAGCTGCTAATATGGCTTGGCCAAGCGAAAGTCCTCCATCCCCCGGTGGTACGGCTTCATGCGTCAGAAAGTTCAATCCGTGCTGTTCAATTATCTCACGTAGCTCCTCTGTGATTATCTGGTTGCATGCAACGCCTCCAGTAAAGCCGATATTCTTAACGTTATTCTCTACAGCTAGATCCATTACTAGCTGCGCTAAGCCCTTGGCCAGATACACGTGAACAGAGTAGGCTAGATCCTTCCTAGAGAACTTATTCCTCTCTTCAAAGATTGAAATCATCAAGTTTGTTGTATCCAGTTTTCCGTTGTTAATCTGTGGTTCCATTTTGAGGGCATCTTCCCCGCCAATCGCGGCTGATTCAAGTTTCATCGCCGGCTCACCCTCATATGTCCTCTCATAGCATATTTCTAGAATTGCTGATGCAGCGTCTAAAACTCTGCCGCAGCTGGTGGTCCATGTTTTAATGTCGCCTCGCTCAAGCTGCGACAATATTAATTGTGCCTCCCTAGCGCCATATGGAAGATACGCGCTATTTTCTTGCAGCCAACAACTTATATCCACATGCCCATAGAGTATTCCAGCCGCCATTCTAATGGGATATTTAGTCGCCATATCTCCACCTAGCAGCGGCTGCTCCTCTAGGTGACCTAGACGCTTAAACTCCAGTGGGTCTAATGAGCCAAATATTATCTCACCACCCCATGCCCCACCATCTTCGCCATAGCCGTATCCATCACAGCATATGGCTATAACCTCATTCACATGGCGTTCAGCCATTAACGCCGCTACATGAGCATAATGGTGCTGAACTTGAATCATATGCCAACCATTCTCTCTTGAAAGTCTCTTAGCCAGCATGGTTGTAGCAAACCTTGGGTGCAAGTCGCATGAAACAGTCTCAACCCTACTATTCGTTAAGCGTATAAGTCTCTCAGATGCAGACTCGAGGAAATCTAATGTTTCAATATTCTCTACGTCGCCTATATGCTGGGTCATAAAAGCCTTATCGCCAACTATGAGACATGCAGTATTGTTCTTTTCTCCGCCTAAACCGAGGGCGCAACACCTAGCCTTAAATCCAAGCCTTATCGGCTCTGGGGCATATCCCCTAGAGCGCCTTACGAAGACTGTTTTATCGCCATGCAACCTTATAACCGAGTCATCGCATCTATGAGCTATACGCCTATTGTGTAGCAGAAAATAATCCACTACCCCACATAGCTTTTTGAAGGCTTCATCATCATCCTTAACTATCGGCTGGTTTGGTGGATTAGCGCTTGTCATAACGAACGCTGGATCCGAGACCCAGTCAAATAGCATGTAATGCATTCCAGTGTATGGGAGCATCACGCCAACATTATGTAAGCCAGGCGAGATCAAATCTGAGAGATAGTAGTTCTCACTCTTCCTTAATAGAACTATTGGACGCATATAGGATGTTAGGGCTTCAGCCTCCCATCTGCTAACCTCGGCAAATGTTCTCGCAGCCTCTAGGCTCCTAACCATTATGGCGAACGGCTTCTGCCTTCTATGCTTTGCAATCCTAAGTCTCTCAAGAGGCTCGTCGAGCAGGGTTGATGCAGCAACATGGAAGCCTCCATAACCCTTAATGGCGGCAATATAGCCCTCAGAGACTAGCCTACCAACTTCCCTTATTGGGTTTTTGCTTTCAACTCTTTCCCCATCATTAGTCATTAAATAAACTCTCGGTCCACATTTTGGGCATGCAACTGTCTGAGCGTGAAACCTCCTGTTTAATGGATCAATATACTCTGACTTACAGAAGTCGCATATCTGAAAGTCCCGCATTGTCGTATTTTCCCTATCATATGGAATGTCCTCGATAATCGTATACCTTGGCCCGCAATTCACACAGGTGATGAAAAAGTATTCGTATCTGGGATTTGAAGGGTCACGCATCTCCGCCAAGCACTCATCACATATAGCTATATCAGGCGGTATGATGGAGCCGGTGAGTTCCGCCTCCTCCGAACTTCTATATATCTTGAATCCATAGTATATTTCCGTAGAGTCATCGGCAGGCTTAGTTATAACCTCATATATTCTAGCTAATGGCGGCTTCTTCTCAACTAAATCTCTCAAGAAATTCTTTACGCTTTCCTCCCCGCCATCAATCATTATTTCCACGCAGGAGTCTCCTCTATTCCTAACATAACCCTTTAAGCCATTTCCCACGGCTATTCGGTATATGAATGGGCGGAAACCAACACCCTGAACTATTCCAGAAACAATTACCTTTAAGCGCATCTCTATTTTTCCTTTTTTTTAAATAAATGCTAAAAATGAGAGAGAAAAGTGTTGCGTTCTAGGCTTCGCCGATGCGCTCCAGTATCTTCGTGGGTTTAACACGCAGTTCATTAAATCCAAGATCTTCCGGCTGCATACCCATCGCCAAGCCAAGCAGCTGCGTATAATGCAGTACCGGTATCTCATATTTCTCGCCGAACATCCTTTCCACACGTATTTGATTTGCCTCATACATTATGTGGCATGCCGGGCAGATAGTTATTAAAGCATCGACTCCAACCTCCTTAACATGGAGGAGTTTCTCTCGGACGAGGGACAGGGATATCTTTTCGTCTATAGCGGCTATCGTTGAACCGCAACATTCTGTTTCACCAGCATACTTGACACATTTAGCCTTAGTCACCTCGATAAGCGCCCTCAAGGCCTTTGGGTTCTCAGGATCCTCGAAGCCAATGTACTTCTTAGGCCTCGATAGATGACATCCGCTATGCTCGGCAACTTTAAGGCCCCTAAGCGGTCTAACAACAGCCTCCCTTATCTTATCTAAGCCAATGTCTTCAAGTAGAACTTGGGATATATGCTTGACTTCTATGCTTCCCTTAAATTCTAGGCCAGCTCCACTTAAATACTTATTAACCTCCTCTCTTACTCTCTTATCTTCCTTCAGCAGTCTATTCGTCTTCTTTAGTGTTCCAGAGCATCCGGGGCATAGCGTTAGAATACTTAGGCCGACCTGCTCGGCTAAGGCCAGATTTCTTGCGGAGAGTATGAGCATAAGATCATGGCTTAACGGCTCAAGTGGAAGACCGCAGCAATTGAAATCAGGCATCTCAACGAGTTCAACGCCCAATTTACTTAAAACTTTCCTCGCTGAAACCTCATATGAGGAGACTCTATAGGGAATCGCGCAGCCCAAGTAAATAGTATAAACATGCTGTGCTAAGCTCATACCTTAACCTCCGGCGTCTTTTGCAGGTTTCCTTCAAGGAGTCTTCTTATACCTATATTCTGAAGAGTCTTTATTAGTCCATCGATATTCGCCTTTGGTAATGGCGGCAACCCAAGGGCTTCACGCTTCTTAATTCTCGACTCCGGGATCTCATATATATAGCCAGATTTAATGAGGTTTCCTAAGAGAACTTTGAAGACTTCCGGTATTTGTCCCTCCATTGCAGCCATATTCTTCAGCGCCCTTATGACGCTTGCAACTTCAACCCCCTGCGGGCATCGATCAGTACATGTGAAGCAAGAAGCGCAGAGCCAGAGAAAGTCGCTGTTTAGAACCTTCTCTCTTAAACCCAGCTGAGCCATACGTATGATTTTTCTGGGCCTATATTTATCATCGAACTTGGCAATCGGGCAATCAGAAGTACAGGTGCCACACTGGAAGCATCGAAGTAGATTTTCTCCTCCGGGAACTTTGATGACCTCATATCTAAATTTTGGGTCGATTTTAAAGGAATCAGGTTTATTGTCCTCCAATAGTTTTTCCTCCACGAGGATCTTATTAAATATAAGTTATGCAAAACAAGATAAAAGCATACTTGTATTTTAACTATGTTTACAGGGCTTCTGTTCTAAAAAAAGCATGAATATTACATCTCTATCCATCTTGATTCCGCATTTTGGGCGTTTTAGGTGCCTCGGGGCATTGCCCCTCACCATCTTGGAATCACAGAACGGGCATTTGGAGGATATCCCCCTCGGATTAACCCTTCCGATTAGAGTTTCTCTTATAATAAACTTTTCTCCCCTATAGGCCTGACAGCATATCTGCGCTCTAAATTCTTCTAAGGTTAATCCCTTTTATAGCTGATTATAGCTGAAAACCTCATCGTTCACGGCGGGGGTGACGGAAAGCTTTTAAGCCTTAATGGCGATTGAACTGTTTGGGGGCGTTTCCTTGCTGAAGGATGTTCAGGTATATGTTGTTGGAAAGGTTTTTAAGCCTAATGGGATGAAGGTTTTAGCCTTAAACAGGACTAGGGGTACGTCAAAGGCATGCCATAGGTGCGGGCATGTTGCCCGAGAACATGGCAGAGAGATGAGATGCCTAAAATGTGGGCTAAGGTACAATAGAGACCTGAACGCATGCATAAACATAGCCCACGTCTTAACGAGAGACATGGGATGGGGGAGCCGTAAGCCCCCAAACCAGCAGATGTGACTGGAGGCGCAAAGCCTTCAGGCGAACGCTGGAAACCTCAAGGGCGGGGTAGATCACATTTGACTACGCATTCTATTCACTAGGAAAATGTCTATTAAAAGCGATTTAAAGTCCTGGTTGAGAGGCTGCAGTAGACTCATCATCCTTGGGATAGGAAATCCGCTCAGAGGGGACGACTCTTTAGGACTTAGAATTGCGAACAATCTTAGAGGAAAGACTCCTAAAAATGTTAAGGTGATATACGGTGGAATAACCCCTGAAAACTTTGTTGGAAAAATAAAGAGGTTTAAGCCGTCTCACGTCTTAATGATTGACGCTGCACATTTTGGTGGAAAGCCAGGTGAACCTAGGCTAATCCCTCCAGAAAATACATCTGGCATAGCGCTGTCAACACATGTCATGCCACTGTATATATTGGCATGGCTTATCCAAAAGGAGACAAGTGCAAAAGTAATCCTGTTAGGCATAGAACCAAAGAATCTAAATTTGGGGGAAGAGATCAGCCCAGAAGTCGAGGAGTCTATTAAGCAATGCTCTGAAATGCTTATAGAGGTAATAAACAAGAATGGATAATGCTGAATCTTAGCTTTGTGGTTTAATTCTTTCGGGGAGGAGGTCAGTGATATGAGCTACTATGAATAAAAAATTTGCAAAGACTTTTTATTTGAGTTAAGGCAGCACTAAACAATTAATGGAGGTTAAAAAATTGAAACCCTCTAGAATGTTGAGAACAAACGTCGACAAGCTCGTCAAAATATCCGTTATAGGCGAGGTTTCAAGCCCAATCTTCCGCAGAACACCATATAGAATATCCTCTAATGGGAAACCAGTCGTCCTTCCAGGCGTCGGTGGAATAACATATAATGTTCGCGTTGGAGATTTAGCTGTTGGCTGGGCTGCAGATCACGTTGAGCCGGGAGTAAGCGTCAAAAATAGGGAAAGCGACGACGCCAATATGGCGCTAAATGTCTTAGCATGCGTCGGAAACGAGGCTATAGTTGCCTCTGGGGATGCTAAGGGCGCAAAGGGAGTCGTCGTTGGGAAGCATGGTGGGATAGAACATGTCTTAGTAGACTTTCCGCCGGAGACCCTTGAAAGACTCCTTATAGGAGACAAGGTTCTGATAAAGGCTTTTGGCGTAGGCCTAGAACTACTCGACTATCCAGACGTTAAAGTTATGAATATGGATCCAATGGTTCTGGACGCAATGGATATAAGACTCTTAGGCGATAAAATAGAGGTCCCAGTAACTCATATTATTCCAGCGTCTATTATGGGCTCTGGGCTTGGCGCTGATCAAACATATTCTGGAGACTATGATATACAATTATTTGACGAATCGATAGTTAAAGAGTATGATTTAGATGATTTAAGGCTGGGAGATTTAGTGGCAATTCAAGATGCTGACAGCTCGTATGGACGCATATATTTTAAAGGGGCGATAACAATCGGCGTCGTCGTCCACTCGAATTGCGTTGTCTCAGGACATGGACCAGGAGTAACAACATTACTTACGTCCAGAAACGGCAAGATAATTCCAAAAATAAATTCAAACGCAAATATAGCGACAATCTTAAAGCTAAGATAGAAGCAAATATAAGATATAAATGCAATTTTCACCCTTTTAGAGCTACGCTTGGATTAAATTCGGTATTGGAACGAAGAGGCGGACGCAAATTGAAACGGCCAGCATAAATATCGAGATTGATATGAAAGCATAATCCCGCTTGCTCATTTTAAGAGTGTATAAATTCGTACGTTTCTTCACAGCCCCCCACGCCCTAGACTCCATTGCTTCGGCGAGTTCAAGGCTTCTCCGTATCGCGTTGACAATGAGTGGTATAAGTATCGGCACATAATTCCTTGTTTTCTTTATGAAGCTGCCGCGCTCAAATTCTAACCCACGAGCTCTTTGGGCATCTATTATTGTTTGAGCTTCCTCCGCTAAAACTGGGACGAATCTTATGGCTGTTGTGAAGGCAAAGCAGAATTCATAGGGGACACCCATCTGCTCTAGTGAGAGACCAAGCATGTCCGGTGATGTCGTCAAGAAGAATATTGAGAAAGACTCCACTAGAACTATGAATCTAAAGGTCATGGCTGATGAATATTCTATAATAGAGGCCAGAGATCTGTGGCCTCCATAAAAGTAGAGTGAGAGAACATTCATCACAAAGATCAGTGTCGCAAAGAAAATCGATCCTCTTATTAGGCGCAACCACTCTTTCTTAACTTTGGCTAGTATGACAAGTGGTATTTGAGAGAAGAAGAGTATCAGAAGCGGTATTAATTGATTGAAGAGCACAGCCATGACAAATAAGGTGCATACATAAATGAATTTAGCCCTGGGATCAAATTTATGTATAGTGGAAGAAACATTCCTAAACCTTAACCCGTCGAATAAGCTCATCTCTTAAATCCACCTCTAAACCTATCAAGAATTAGGCGTTTAGCTTCATAGACTCCTAGTACTTTCCTCGGAAAGCCAAAATCATTAAGTCTCACAAAGACTTGTGTTATCTCTGGAAGTACCAATGAAGACTCTTCGACGAGATCTGGATCGGTAAGAATCTCTCTTGCCTCTCCATCAGCGATTACCTTACCATTAGCCATTAAAATAACTCTCGGCTCACATTCAGCAACAAACTCTATATCATGGGTCACTATTATCACCGTTTTGCCCTGCCTATTCAGCTGTATTATAAATTGCCTAAGTCTCTCCTTTTGATAGCTATCCTGCCCTATAGTTGGTTCATCAAGTATCAGTATTTTTGGATCCCATGCAAGAACTGATGCTAAAGCCACTCTCTTCCTCTCTCCTCCGCTAAGCATAAAAGGCGAGGACTTACGGTATTGAGTTAAGTCCAGGAGGTTAAGCGCCCAATCAACTCTTTTCCTAATAGTTTCCTCGTCAAATCCGAAGTTCTTGAGGGCAAAAGAAATTTCGTCCTCAACGTTTTCACTAAAAAGCTGGTGATCTGGATTTTGAAAAACAAAGCCAACTTTTCTAGCAAGCGTTGCGACGCTGACGTTTCTAGTGTCAACTTCATCCACTAAAACTCTTCCTCTAGTCGGCTTCAATAAACCATTAAAGTGTTTGACAAGCGTAGTTTTTCCGGCGCCATTCTGCCCCATTATAGCAACAAATTCTCCATCTGAAATCTTAAGGGAAACCCCTCTGAGAGCTTCAACTCCATTGGGATATGTAAAGTGAACATCCTCAGCCTCTATCAAGTTTAAGCGCCTCCATTACTAGCTTAGAGGTTTCCTCTGGACTCAACGGAACTTTACCTAGGTCTAAGCCGTCCTTAATCAACGTGAGATAAAGCTTGACAACCTTCGGTATTCCAACTCCAGATAATCTAACCCTTTCGTCGAGGAAAACTCTTCTAGGTTCGCCGTCAAGAACTATTTTTCCATCTTTCATGACAATTACTCGGTTAGCATATCTCGCCGCTAAATCTAGTCTATGCTCAACAAGTATTACTGTTATCCCTATCTCCCTATTTAGATGGTGAATAACCTCCAGTATATTTCTTGCACTTAACGGATCTAGAAATGATGTCGGCTCGTCGAGAACTATAATTTCAGGTTGCATTGCAAGTACAGAGGCTATTGCAACACGCTGCTGCTGACCACCTGATAGCTCGAAGGGGGCTTTATCCCTCAAATCATATATTCCAGTAACCTTAAGCGCCCAATCAACTCTTCTACGAATTTCATCCCTTGGAAGACCTAGGTTTTCCAGTCCAAATGCCACATCCTTCTCAACTGTAAGCGCAAAGAGCTGGTTCGCTGGATTTTGGAAGACTAAACCAACATGCTGCGCTATTTCATGAATTGGGTGCTCTGAGGTCTTTAATCCAGCAACAATCAATTCGCCCTCAAGCTTACCACCATAAAAATGTGGTATTAACCCGTTAAAGCATCTGCAGAGGGTAGTCTTTCCGCAGCCGCTTGGACCCGTTAAGAGAATAAACTCACCTCTCTCTACTTTAAGATTTACGCCAACGAAGGCGGGTTTTTCAGCTAGTGGGTAAGTGTATGCTAGTTTCCTCGTCTCAATTATCGCCAAGGTATTACTGCACCCTACTACTCTCAACCTTAGAGTTATACTTAAAGATGATGTAGTAATTTAATCTGATGTTTAAACATTTAGAACTGTTTATATTGAAACTAACAGAAAAATATTTTTGACCTTATAATAAATGAGAAAATGGGCGTTCCCTTTGAGGATCAAATGGGAAAGCGGAGTGCTAATAGAATATAAGGATGCAAAGGTAATTTTTGACCTGCAATCGAAGAGTATAAACCATGGAGTTACATCCTTCGTGACCCATGCGCACATAGACCACTCGCGTGCATTTAAACTTAGACATATCTCAAAGTTCTCTTCTGAGGAGACTAAGTCACTTGTAACGCTGGAAGGCATTAAAGCGGATAAATGGTGGCCCTTGACTCTGAACAAGGGGATTAAATTGGGCGATATTGAAGTAATACCACACTTCGCTGGTCACATTTTAGGTTCCTGTGAGTTTGAGGTATCTACACCCGATGGGACGGTTCTATTTACTGGCGACATCAACACAAGGGAGACTAGAACTGTTAAACCGGCTGAACCGATTAAGTGCGATGTACTAATAATCGAGGCAACATTCGGGTCTCCGGAATTCGTCTTCCCACCAGATGAAATTCTGGCACAGGAGATGGTAAGTTGGGCGAATAAAGCTTTAGATGAAGGGAAAACCCCCATCTTTCAGGCAGATGCTATCGGCAACGCACAGGAGGTAATACGAATATTTAATGAGAATGCAAGCATACCGGTTATTTCTCACTCAAAAATTTCAAAGGTAAATAAGGTGTATGAACATTATGGCTGTAAAGTAAATTATATTGATATAAATTCTGAGGAGGCATCTGAACTCATCTTGAACAGAAACGCTGTAATTGTTGCGCCAAAACGTTTAGATTTGTTCCCTAGCTTCGAATATACTTCGGCGATGGTTACCGGGTGGGCTATTAAATTTAAGCGGAGATCATTTCCATTAAGCGATCATGCAGATTTCTCGAACTTAATTAGGTTCATCGGCGAATGTAACCCAAAAATTGTCCTAACTTATCATGGCGGAAGATTTAATGAAGTTTTAGCCAAGTATATTGAGAAGAATCTCGGTGTAAGATCCTATCCACTTGATCTTATACCAACAAACTTTTCAAACTAAGAAAATTCCACATCACCAAGAGTTTTAAGAACAATGGTTGAGATGCATCTCTCCGGAGACCCTTGGTCTGTCCTAGCGTTTCTCCTAAGCTTAATTATCGGCTTTACACTCATTCTCCTAAGGAGCCTATAGGACTTTATTGAATCGTATACTCCATCCATACATGCCTCAATAATAGTCCTATGCCTTGAGACATCCATTATCAGGCTTGGTAGAACCTCTGAGTCGTGCGCATCATCCATAGTCACATCCATTGCTAATATCTCCCTTGTTTTAACGTCCACTGCGAAGTGCATCTTGATGTAACGCTTCTTCCCGCCGTAGAGTCTCTCAACTCATTCTCCGCATTTATGGACGCTGACGCCGCTTGAGTCAACGGCTATAGCAACCGGCCCATAATAGCCGCTCAAAGATTCATATGGACTTAAATCAAGCCTAAGTCTCCTAGCCCACGAGTAGTCTATTGTTGGAAGCCTTGGAATAAGCCTACTCAAAGCCCTCGTGAATCCTTCAAGCCGCCTATAGGGCATGGAGAATAAGTAGCGGACAAAAGCGATGAATGTAACATACCCGTTAAGCCTAAATGGACACTTGACCTACCATCATTTATAGTATTAAGCTCAAGTCCATAATCCTCAAGAAGGTTTAGGAAAGGAAAAGAGAGTTAAACAGAGAAATTAATTAAGCTACAAGGCTAAATTTATTTTGGCAATATGAGTTTTATTTAGTTAACTCGCCAAAGGTTGGTGGTTGAAATGAGAATAGTAATGCTTGGTCCACCCGGTTCTGGAAAGGGAACTTATGCCTCTAGGCTTATGGCTATACTTGGAATACCGCATATATCTACTGGTGACCTCGTTCGGGAAGAGATAAAAGCGCAAACAGAGGTTGGCAGAAAAATTAGGGAGTATGTTGATAGAGGTGAACTTGTCCCGGACGAAGTAATCATCGAACTCTTGATAAACAGACTTCGCAAAACGGATGCGGAAAGGGGCTTTATACTCGATGGTTTCCCAAGGACCATAAAACAAGCTGATTTTCTTGACAGAAACATTAAATTAGATTTAGTCATAAACTTAAATGTCCCGGACGAAGTGATAATTCAGCGTCTCTCTAATAGGTTAATATGTAGACGCTGCGGAGCTATATATAATCGATTAACATTGAAGCCAAGAGTTGACGAGATATGTGATTTATGTGGCGGCGAGCTATATCAGAGGGAAGATGATAAGCCGGAGGTTATAATGGAACGCTTGGAAGTATATAGAAAAAGCACTGAGCCACTGATAGAATATTATAGAAACAAGGGAATTTTGAAGGATATTTACTGTAACGATTTAATGACTCCGCCGGAGGAAATAGTTAAAAGAATATTGGAGATCGTTTATGGTTACTTAGGAAGAAGATAATAGATTCCTTAGACCTGGCAACTTAATATATAAAGACTTTATATGCTAAGTTCCTAAAATATTTGTTTAACTCAATTATGAACTTGAAATTTAGGCAGAAAACTATAGGTGAAAAAATATCGCATGTTGAATTATTCGGAAAATTTTCATCTCTTAAAGTTCCATTCTCTCGTCGAATACTTTTCATTTATAAGTTTTATAGCCAATTGCTTTTCAAACTCTGTCACCTCGCCTGGAGCCAGCTTAATGCTAAAGGTTTCTTCAAAACCTCTTATTATAGCATTTTTTAGATCTTCAAAGCTAACCTCTCTTCCAAGGTATCTTTTTATTGATGTAACTCTCTCTTCAACAGATTTTATCATCTTGTCTCGGATTTTCTCGCTGGGAACTTTAAGTACGGTAAACATTAGTTTTGGGTTTACGTCACGCAGTATTGTGCCATGTTGGTGAACAACACCCATGCTTCTTGTCTGAGCATTACCAGATATCTTTCTCCCCATAACAACAATGTCGTTTATCGGCCTAAACTCGGCTGGAACACCAAGCATTCTTAGACCATTAACTAAACCTGAGCATAAAATCTCATATGTTTTCTGGAAGTCTCTCGAAATCAATTGATGATCTTCATCGACGATAATGCTATACGTTAGTTCTCCATCTCTATCATGGTAAACAGCTCCGCCACCAGTTCTTCTTCTAACGTAATCTATGCCGAGATTGTTGCATGCTTCAATATCTACTTCCTCCTCCATACTCTGGAAGTATCCTATTGAGACGGCTGATGGCTCCCACCTAAAGAAGCGTATAGTGTTAGGAACAATTTTTCTGGCTCTAGCTATGGCTATAGCTTCATCCAGCGCCATATTATAAAATGCGTCTTTGAGACCAGTGTCAAGGAGCCTCCATTTTTCAGACATCGCTGCCACCAGCCTTAATTATACATCTAGCAAAGTCCTCTGGAGTAGCGCCCAACAAAACTGCCCCTCTTTCATGCATGAAATGCTTTATAGTTTCAGTGATAACTTTCTCATCCAGAGAGCAGCCTAGAAGAGCCCTCTCCAAATCCTCAATAATATCTTCTGGATGCATGAAGAAATCGCCTGTAATCTTTATAAAACCTATCTTGTCGTCCTCTTTTCTTAGCTGAATTTTTATGAGTTTTCCTCCCTCAGCCTTATATTCTGCTCTAAACATAGTCGACACCGCTTGAAAATATTTAGAAAACTGCTAATAAATATTAGTGCGAACAAATCTGGACGTGGCAACTTAGGGGATTATTGTTTGTCTGGTCAGGTTACGGAAAGTGCTTGGACCTTAAATGATGGAGACCGCGGCCATTTTGGGAATACGCTTGAAACGAAGTATATGGTATGGCATTTGACTATAGTCGACAGCCAAACTCAAGTTGCCGCGTCCCAAATTTTGGGCGTGGCAACTTAACATATAAAGCCTTTATATACTAAGTTGCCAGCTCTCAAATTCTAGCAGAAAAATTTTTGAACTGGATTTACAAATGAAATTAGAGTTTTAAGTGGTGATATTACGTGCTGGAGATATCTAGTAGGACAAGATATCTTGGGACGGAAAATGCATTCGTTGTTCTAAAAGAAGTGAATGACCTAATTCGGCGAGGTAAAAGCATAGTAAACTTCTGTATTGGGCAGCCAGATTTTGATACGCCGGAACATATAAAGGAGGGTGCGATTAAGGCTATAAAAGAGGGGAAGACCGGCTATACGCCTTCTCCTGGAATACCGGAGCTTAGAGAAGCTGTAGCACAGTATTTCTCTGAGACTAGGAAAATTGACGTTAAGCCTGATTGGGTTATAGTGGCGTGCGGAGCCAAGCCGTTTATTGGATATACTATATTAACCGTCACAGATCCAGGAGTTGGACATGAAGTAATATATCTTAATCCGGGCTACCCGATATATGAGTCTCTCATAAGGGCTTATGGCGCAGTCCCCGTTTCACTACCGGTTCTGGAGAGCAGAGGCTTCAGTATAGATGTCAAGTACCTTGAGAAAATAGTTAATGAGAGGACAAGGTTACTTATATTAAATTTTCCGCACAATCCGACTGGCAGTCTTCTAGATAAAGATACTCTTGAGCGGATAGCTGACATAGTTAAGAGACGTGAAAATCTTTGGGTTTTATCCGACGAAGTTTACTCTAGAATTGTTTATGATGGAGAATTTGCCAGTATAGCCTCAATAGATGGAATGCAGGAAAGAACTATAATTGTTGATGGCGTTTCAAAAACTTACGCTATGACTGGTTGGAGAATAGGTTTTGCTACAAATCCGAGACTCGCTGAATGTCTAGCTAGATGGGTGACGAATACGGAATCGTGTGCTCCGCACCCAAACCAGTATGCCGCCTTGGCAGCGTTGACAGGACCGCAGGAAGATTCAAGGAGAATGATTGAATGCTTTAGGAGGAGAAGGGAGATAATTTTTGATGGGTTAAACTCAATAGAGGGTATTAGATGTATTAAGCCCAAGGGCGCATTTTATGTTTGGCCAAACGTCACCGAATTTTGTAAAATTGTTGGTGTAAAGGATTCCGAGGAGCTTAGATCTCGTTTGCTCTATGAGGCTGGTGTAGCCGTTCTCTCAGATATACACTTTGGGCATAAAAACGAGGGCGAGGGCGAACATCTAAGGTTTTCATATGCTACTTCAGAAGAATCTATTCGAGAGGGCTTAAGGAGAATAAAGGCGTTTTTAGAAGAGAAAGGAGTTTAAACTGGAAAACTTCCATATTTTTATAACTTTGTGGCTTCCAACCTTACCATCATTCATAGCGCTGAGCTCAAAATAATAGCTTTCAAGAAAATCTGGGCTGAGTAGGAGCTCACCAAGCCCAATAAGTCTCTCATCAACAAGTCCCCAATCCATAAAAGAAAAAAGAGCTAAACAGAGAAATTGATTAAGCCACAAAGCATTTTTATCTACTGTTAAGTCGTGGGGAGTGCATCACTTGAATCTGCCTCTCAGTATGTAGGGTAGCACCCCTATAAACCAGCCGGAGATGACTATGACTGTTGCTGGAAAACCTTGAATAACGGGTTTAAAGTTGAATATAATCGCCTCAAATAGTAGGAAAAATATACTTATTGCTGCTGCTGTTAAGAAGCCTGCCTTAATGTTATATCTTGATGTTGTTTGCGTCGCCAATAGCCCGGAAAGTAGGGCGTCTCCTAAACCAAGCATTATTGATCCTGCTGAAGGGAACGTTGGGAGGATTAGCGCTATTGGTAGATTTAGGCCAACCATTTTACTAGCGGCCTCAATCATGTGACCTGTCACAAAAACTTGTATTATATCTGCCATGGTTATTAGTGCTGCAAAGATCAATGTTGTTCTCCACGTAAAGAGAGAGTTTAGAAGGGTGATGGTGACAACTACAAATACCGATGCGAGAATGTTCATGACGAAGACATCTTTAATGAGAAGGTAAATTGCTACAAAGATTATTGGTGGAATTATCGCTAAATGGATTTTCTTAGAGAGCAAATATGTAAAAATCAGCAGAGTATAGGAGAAGGCAACGATAAAAAGTATCTGGATAGCGTATCTTGGCATCATAGTGATTAATGTAATTATTGCGCTCATAAACAAGACTATGAAAATTATCTCCTGAGCGCCAATTTTCTTATCTCCTAAGATTTTTTCCACTCTATTCCCAACTTTTCCATGAAACAAAATAGATAGAGAGATTATCATAAAAAGCACTGTAGGGAGGATTAAATCAATCTCCATCTTTCATCAGCCCGCCTAAGATTTATTCCTTTCTTTAACTTTAATGTGACTCATGGGATCATTCATAACTTTAGGAATCCAGTCAATTAAGTCAGACGCGAGCATATGATAGCCTTTTTCAGCTTTCACAAAGTCGCCGGAGGCACCGTTGATAAACGCTCCGGCGACAGCAGCCTCAAAGGGATTTACGCCTTGAGCTAGTAGTGCGGCAACTATCCCGGAAAGAACATCACCCGTACCGCCAACAGTCATACCTGGATTCCCGGTAAAATTAAGTTTCACTTTGATTCCATCCGATATCACATCTATATGAGACTTCAAAAGTATGACAGCGTTTAACTGTTTAGCTATTCTCCTCACATGCTCAGCTCTCTCTTCTATATCTTCAGGCGGCTTCTCACCAGTTAAAATAGCGTATTCACCAGCATGGGGAGTTAGAACTGCGGGCGTTTTAAAACTACGCTTAAATTCTGCAAAAGCTTTGAGCCCGTCGGCATCTAGTAGAATCGGTGTCCTCCGCTCCTCAGCCATCTCTATTATTTTACCAACTGCCTCCTGTGTCTCCTTATGCGTGCCTAAGCCAGGTCCAATTAAAACCGCCGTGACCCTCTCCGTATAGCTTCTTATCGTCGGCATGTTTTGCGAGCTTAGGTAACCTCCGTCTAGTTTAAGCGTTATTAGATCTGGAGATATAGAGGAAATTGCGTAGGCTGTTTCACGCGGCGCAGCTATATAAACTACGTCTACACCTGTCCTTAAGGCTGCTAGGGCCGCTAAAGTTGGAGCGCCACTGAAGGTTTCGCTTCCGCCAACTATCAATAGCTTGCCAAAGTCGCCTTTATGGGCTTCTGGAAGCCTAGGCTTTGAGGCTATTAAGACGTCTCCAGGTCCAGCGAACCTCTCTATATCTTCCGGTATACCTATCTGCTTCACAATTAGTTCGCCCACATATTCTTTGGCTTTTAGTAAGCCGGGTTTTATACTATGAAATGTAATCGTTAAGTGGGCTTTGACAGCTTCTTGGAGGACAGCGCCGGTATCTGAGTCTATTCCGCTGGGAACGTCGACTGCAATGCAGTAAGCCCCTATTTCATTAATCTCTCTTATAAGGCGGGATATGGGTGGGCGTGGGGGATTTTTAAGACCTACTCCGAGGAGTGCGTCTACAAGCACATCAGCTTTAACATCTGGGATAAGTGAGGAATCATAAACCTCGTGAATATTTATTAACTTGCGGAGATGCCTCAGTGCTTCCCAGTTTCTTTTTGCCTCCTCATTACTTATATTGGATGGCCTTCCTGCAAGTATAACTTGAACCTTAAAACCCATACAAATTAGGTGTCTAGCTGCAACAAATCCATCTCCGCCGTTTCCGCCTAAACCGCAGAAAACAGCAACTTTGGTGTCATCCGGTTTAAAGCGCATTGAAATTTCTTCAGCAACACTTCTTCCAGCGTTCTCCATAAGCTGTAGCCTAGATATGCCAAAATATTCGGCGTTAATGTCTAATGCTTGTATCTCCTTAGTTGTCATAATCTTTTTAGCGGCAATAGCCATTTAATTAAGCCTCCTTGATTTCCTCATCTTCTAAGAAGATTTTTAAGCATTTAAGCTATAGTATTTTTGAGGGATGAATATGCCGATAGCATTTGTCTTAATAAATGCGGAGATAGGTTCGGAAGGAGAAGTTTTAAATGAGCTTAAAAAGGTTGAGGGTATTGAGGAAGCCTACAGCGTATATGGAGTCTATGATATAATCGCCAAAGTTAAGGCAGACTCAATGGAAAAACTTAAAGATATAGTGACCTGGAAAATAAGGCGATTAAACAAAGTTAGATCAACACTTACAATGATAGTTATTGAAGAAATGAAAAGGGAATAAAACTTACCTTAGAGATTTTATTGCCGTCAGTTTAACTCTGACCTATCACCATATCTATTAAATGCCTTTTCTTCATCCGGCAAAAATATTTTCTATTATAAAGAATAATATTAATGTTGCCTTTTTCTCCAGAGATGAATGTTGGCTTACCCTCGCAGTACTTTAAGACCTCACGTATAAACTGCTCAGTGGCAAGCGCATTCCCAGATGGGTAAACCCTCATATCTCATTTCTATCAACGTCTATCGCGGCATAAACCCAATACCCTAACCCATTAACCTTGACGCATGTCTCATCTAGGGCTATGAGCCTCCTAACCATCCTAGATGGGTTAACGTTAACCCTCTCGCTAAACTTCCTAACCCACCTCCAAACAGCAGTCTTAGAAACCCTATGAACCTCGGAAAGAGCCCAAGCAACCCTCCTAAGACTAGAAATAGAATGCTAAGCCCAAAACCTTAAGCTCCAATGGAACCCTATTCCTCTCAAAAACACCTCAACCAAAGACCTAATACCTAACATAAGAAAGAAGGCTTAAGAAGATAAAGAAGACTAGAAGACATATAAACCCTAAGTTGCCACGTCCTTCTTCAGCCATCTACACGTAGATTATCTAAGGTTCAAAGATTGGCTAAAATATTTATAGGGATTCAAAGACCATATTATTTTAACGTGTAAAGTGGCGAGATTTTGCCTTTAGGTGAAAATATTTTCCGCCTTGTTCTAGCCATGGTTTTAGGGATGTCCATCAGATTTGAAAGGGAGAAAGATCATAAACCAGAAGGACCCACATGCTTGTCTGCTTGGGTTCATGCTTATTCGCAATAGTCTCTTTGCAGTTTAGCTCTGACTCAGCTAAATAGCCGCGGGGATAGTTGCCGGAATCAGTTTCATAGGTGCTGGAGCAGTACTCGCTGGGCAAGAAAAAGTAGTTGGAATAACTACGGCAGCTAGTCTCTGGGTGACCGCTGCAATAGGTCTAATGCTTGGCATTGGAGAATATGCATTGGCCATTACAGCAACATTACTCATACTGCTAATCCTGTTCTCGGGGATAATTTTTAAGAGAAACCTCTTGAAAGAGAACTAGTGTAGACATAAAGCCTAGCTTTAGTGTGTTAAAATGATTCTGCATATAGGATTAGATGACACTGATTCCCCCAGAATGGGATGCACAACATATGTTGCAGCACTTATAATCGAGGAATTATCTAGAATGGGGATTCAGTTTATTGACTATCCAAACTTAATTAGGCTGAATCCGAACATCCCATGGAAAACTCGTGGAAACGGTGCCCTCTGCATAAGGATTCTCTGTAGAGAGGATGATTACGAGGACATTAAGGAACGTGTAATAGAAATTGTTGAGGAAAACTCTGATCTCGAGTATAAAGGGGCTGATCCAGGCATTGTTTTTCTGGTGGGCGATATCCCAGAGGAGGTTAAAGTATTTGCTAGGGAGGCTATTCAAGGAATTGTAAGCATGAGGGAAACCATAAAAATAATTAAAAGGTATAGGGCGGAGGCGGTGGGTTATAAGACTAGGCGAGGTATAATTGGGGGTTTAGCTGCGATAGGCGAAAACCTTAGTGGAGACCACACCTTTGAGCTAATAACGTATAGAAAAAGGGAGAATTGGGGGACACCGAGAAGGATTGATATGTCATCCATTTTTGAGATGAATAAAAAAATGGGGAATTTAACATTTAATAACATTGATCCAGAAACTGGTAGGGTACTGATTACTCCTAGAGGATCAGATCCTGTGCTTTATGGCGTTAGGGGCGAAAGTCCGGAGGCTGTAAGAAACGCGTATAAATTAGTCTGCTCATATGAGCCTATAGACCGCTGGGTTATCTTTAGAACGAATCATGGAACTGATGCTCATTTAGAGAAAACCTATTTAATAAGAGATGTGAAGCCTTTTTATCCTGTTATAATTGAAGGGCGAGTTGAGGGTGTACCAAAAACTGTTCCTGGAGGACATGTGATATTTCAAGTGCGGGATGAGACAGGGGTAATAGATTGCGCGGTCTATGAGCAAGGTGGAAGTCTCCGTAAAGTGGCAAGCATGCTGACTGAAGGTGATTTAATTAAAGTTTATGGCGGCGTCCGCCCTCCTTCAAAGAAGAACCCTTTAACGATAAATGTTGAGAAAATTGAGGTTATAAGTTTGGCTGATAAAGCTATTCTCCAAAACCCTCTCTGCCCTATATGCGGAAAAAGGATGAAATCTATGGGCAGGTGTAAAGGATTCGAGTGCTATAAATGTGGCTTTCATGGACCGCATCTAACAAAGACGGCTATTAAAGTTGAAAGGGGGATCAAGCCGGGAATATATGTTGCTCCGCCTAGGTCTGAGAGACATTTAACAAAACCCCTATCTAGATACGGCTTAGAGAAAAATTGGATTCGCGGAAAAACTTTCACTATTATACCGCCTGAGGAAATCTGGGGCTTCGAATCTATTTCCATGAGACGTGGCAACTTGAGTTTGACTGTTGACTAGACTGCCACCATAGTTAAAGCATAGCAACTATGCGTCTATAGTGATGGCATTCTCTTCTAAGAATGTTTGAGATTCTCCCCTTGATTCTTCGGACAATCTTATATACTGGTATTGTTGAATATGCTGATATAAGCAGGTGGACGTAGTTTATGGCAAGCTCAAGAACCTTAATCCCTAACTCGTCTGCAACTTGACGAATTATCTGCTCAAGACTCTTCCCTAACCTCCCCCACTGGCTTACGCCTCTTCGAACACCAGACCATGTGATACTGAATTAGAAAGATCTTTTCCTTGAACGTCGAAAGTTTTCCACAAGCCTACCGGACGTGGCAACTTAACATATAAAACCTTTATATACTAAGTTACCAGGTCTAGCCTACCTGCCACTACATTTAAATTTATCGACAACTCACTCTACAGTTAAAACCATAGGCTTTCTTGTCGAGACTATGTAAACCTCAATTTTCGACCGCTTGGGAAATCTTTAATTGCAGCGTCCTCAATATTAATCGTAAGACTCACCTCATAAATGGAGTGAGTGGTGATAGTGGATATGAGTGGAGAAGGTCAGATTCCACCAGCTGTTCAAGAAAGACTCCTCAGACTTCAGCAACTACAGGAAACTCTTCAAACAGTTTTGTCACAAAAACAACAACTGGATCTTGAGATCCTTGAAATCGATAGAGCATTAAGTGAACTCGAAAAGACATCGGATGACACAGTAATATATAAGTCAATTGGCTCGCTGCTTATTAGAGCCGACAAGGCTAAAGTTATCAGTGAGCTTACTGAAAGAAAAGAGCTTAACTCAATGAGGGTTTCAGTTCTCACTAAGCAAGAAGAGAGACTTAGAAGTCAGATAAAAGAACTGCAGGAGAAACTTCAGAAAGATTTGCGTCCAGTAACATGAGCCTATGTCTCCATCGATAGTGGTGCTGCTCTTTGATCGAGCGGCCAATCAGCTCTTTAACATACGGGGATTTAGAAAAACTTTGCGATATAGCTGAGGAGGCTGCAAGGAGATATATCTTCTCTAGAGTTAAAAGGGAATATGTTTCCGACATATCTATCTCGATTAATTTAGAGAACCGAGATTTTCTTAACGTCGACATTGAAGTTGAAATTGAACTTTCACCCCTCTGCAGAAAAATTAACGCAAAGGATCTAGCTGAGGGTTCTGTTAAAGCATCTTTTGAAGCTATTGAAAAATATCTCAGAAAAATCCGTTCGGCAGGTATATCTGAACTGACTGAAAACGGTAAGCTACCAAAGACGGGAGAAATAGATGAGTGAACAAAGTTCCTTACATAAGATATTAAAAACGCTTGAAAACAGAGAGGCAAGGCGCATTCTTATTTTATGTCATCATAACGCTGACCCTGATGCTATATGCTCATCTTACGCCCTTTCTAATTTATTAAGGCAGCTTAAGCCTGACATTAACATTGAAGTAGCTTCACCCGAAAGCGTCAGTAAAGTATCGAAGATCATATTGGAAAAATATCCTATGAAGGTTATAAGCGACGAATTAGATTTTAAGGCATATGACTTAATATTTATGCTTGACACTAACACTATACAACAGCTTGGCGAATGGGGTAGACATTTACTTGAGGTAACTTCGCCGATAATTATCATAGATCATCATACACCACATTCAGGGATGGTGGGGATCGCAGCCACATGTATATGCGAGGAGAAAGCCTCAGCTACATGTGAGATAATCTATGGGTTCTTTAAGGAAGCTAATGTTAAACCATCGAGAGACGTGGCTGAGGCTTTATTTTTGGGTATAGCGTTTGATACTAGACACTTTGCTTTAGCTTCATCCTCTACACTTAAAGCCATCTCGGAACTTATTGATTTAGGTGTAGATGTTCAGAACTCCTTACAGCTTTTAACTTTGCCAATGGACATATCCGAGCGCATAGCGAGACTTAAGGCGTGTAAGAGAATGAAGCTCATGAGAATCTATGGTTGGATTATAGTTTTCTCCCACGTCGGATCCTTTCAGGCTTCAGCTGCAAGGGCGCTGGTTGATGTTGGCGCAGATCTAGCGCTTGTTGGCTCTGAAGATAAAGGCGAAGTATCCATAAGTATAAGAGCCAATAATGAGTTTTACAATAAGACTGGATTACATCTAGGAAGAGACCTTGCGAATCCCTTAGGCGAGTTCCTCCATGGTATGGGTGGTGGGCATACGACGTCTGCGGGAGTCAACGGAGCTGGAGACTTAGAGTCCGCATTTAAATATGCTACGAGAGTACTCAGAGAGAAGCTGAAAAACTGTCCACGCCAGTATTGACGCTCTCCATGGCTAACATTAAGCCTAACGGCGATTCATCCCGATGGGGACTTTCTCGCCAAATCTTATGTAAATGCGTTCATTTTTTTCGGATTTACTTTAAGCCCTAATGAATTTATCCATTTAAGAGTTTTCTCAATAACTTCTAGCGCGTGCTCCTTCCTAGAGAAGGTGTCGTCTCCGCCTTCAACAACGTATAATTTTTTTCGTTCATTAGCCTCCTTAATTAGTTCATAGGCTTTTATCGCCTCGTCAACTGGCATAACGTCATCTCTATCACCATGGATTATTTGGTATTTTAATTGCTCTTAGGATGTTCATTGGAATAATATAATCGATTGTTTCAAAGAAGTTTTTCTTTAAATACCACCTCTAGAGATCTCTACTGGTTCTCCAACAAGTCTATGACCCGTATACTCGTTGTTCTCAAATATTACTGGACTTATCAATTTTTAAGCACTACATAAAAGCTTTGGAGGAGCAAATTAAAAGAATTTCACTTTGTGGCTTAATTAATTTCTCTGTTTTATCTTCTTTTATAGATTGGAGACTTGTTGATGAGGGTTTATTAGACGTGATGGGCTTCTTCTGACTACAGATGACATGCGTGACTCAGAGGTTCTGCCAAGCATAATGGCGGATGCCTCAAGGTATAGGCTGATCTCCGAGGCATGTATGGATGGAGTATACGATTCAATAAAGTCCTATAGGCTCCTAAAGAAAGCTGGAATAAAGCCTATCATTAAGCCTAGGAGAAACGCCAGGACGGATAGAGGGCCTCCTGAGAGGCGTAATTCAGTCATAATTCTTAAAACCCTTGGTGAGAAGGAGTGGGGCAGAATGGTGGGTTACGGTAGGCGATGGAGACAGCATTCTCAGCATTCAAACGCCTATGCGGAGAATACTGCATGTCCAAAAACATGGAAAACATAGCTAAAGAATTGGCGGCTAAAGCATACATATACAACATGCTAATAAACCTAAAAAGCTAAATTGAAGGCAGGCAGCTAAAAACTAGGAGAGAAACCCAAACTAAAAGAATTAAGCCACAAAGCAACAAAAAGTTATGGTTATCTCGCCTGAAACTTTTGGACGTGGCAACTTAACTTCACCTCCTTAGGTGGTTGTAGTATAGGGTGAATAGTTTTATTGTTTTGGTTCCAGCATGCTATTGATCTCCTGAATCTATCGCTTTTATTGAGTGGGTTTGATGTTATATCGTTGAAGAA
>Ga0105158_1000265_pt1 | contig 23394 bp, 25 predicted proteins | sample LHCtaG_FD_81567 | JGI IMG/M metagenome (GOLD analysis project Ga0105158, IMG submission 81567) | Hot spring microbial communities from Little Hot Creek, USA to study Microbial Dark Matter (Phase II) - LHC4sed_matched | ecosystem: Environmental > Aquatic > Thermal springs > Hot (42-90C) >...
GGTATGAAAATTGCTGTAAAGGCAAACTCTAGAACCACAGAATCAGTCAACGGCAGTATTTCTAAGGGATTGAAGATGGCTCTAAGCGGCGGCTCAGTAATAGGCCTCTGTGTCATAAGCCTAAGCCTATTGGGAATACTAGTACTGGTTTCAATGGTTGGACAATCCTCCTCTGGCCTTGAAGTAGAGTTCTTAACGGGCTACGCTATGGGCGCGAGCCTGACTGCTATTTTCATACAGATAGGCGGTGGAATTTTCACTAAAAGCGCTGATATCGGTGCCGACATAGTGGGTAAGATCGATTACAGGCTTCCCGAGGATGACCCTAGGAACCCTGCGGTAATCGCCGACCTGGTTGGCGATAACGTGGGTGACTGTGCCGGCAGGGGTGCTGACCTCTTCGAAACCCTTAGTGGAGACCTTGTCACCAGCATGATAATAGGATTATTCTTCATAGACAGGTATGGTTACATGATTCTGCTCTTCTCCCCTCTTTTCCTCTCCGTTGGGATATTGTCGACGCTTGTCAGCATCATCATAGCCTTTAAAATCAGTAATCCTACGAGAAGCTTCTTGACAAGTATCATTGTCTCTACATTATCGTCTTCAATAGGCCTATACTTTGTCTCCACGGTATTCATGAAGGACATTACGCTGTTCTACGCTGGAATGAGCGGGTTATTCGTTACTCTTCTAATGTCAATCGTTTCCAATTACTATACTGGGGTTAATTCTCCACCTGTTAAGCACATGTATGAGTCTGCTAAAAGAGGCGCCGCCATAAACATGATAAGCGGATTCGCCTACGGTTTAAGAGGCGCTGTAATACCTGTTTTCCTAGTCTCAATAGCTGCAATATTCTCCTACCTCATTACTGGAAACGTATACGGCCTCGTCGCCGCGAACATCGGGACAGATATACTCATAGGCACGGTAATGGCTTGGGATGCTTTCGGGCCAATAGTCGACAACGCTGGTGGAATAAACGAGATGTCGGGTGCAAGCAGCAATAATGAGGCCTTTGACGCTTTGGATGCTGTCGGGAACACTACTAAGGCTTACACAAAGGCTTTCGCTCTAGCAAGCGGCACGTTCACAGCGTTCATAGCGTTAATGACCTATTATCGTGTCGTAGGCAACAGGCCTATCGACTTGACTAACCCGTTTCACATAGCGGGGCTTCTGATAGGCATAGCCATTCCTTTCCTATTCTCATCATACATAATGAGCGCGGTTGATTCAACAACGCTCGTAATGGTTGATGAAGTGAGGAGACAGTTCAACGAGAATCCTAGAATACTTTCGGGGCACGACCTGCCTGCTTACGATAAATGCGTCAGAATAGCTACGCTTAAAGCTTTGAAACAAATGTCGCTGCCAGTATTGATCGCTGAAGCAAGCTTCCTAGGCTTTGGAATTCTCTTCGGAGTTAATGCTTTAGCAGGAATGCTCATAGGGCTCTTAGGTTCAAGCGCCATCTTGGGTATTAAGTGCATTCTCATGGGCGGCGCATTCGACAATACTAAGAAGCTTTTCGAATTGTCTAATAACAATGGTGACGAATCTCTTCAGACAGCCGTCGTCACAGGAGATACTTTCGGAGACCCGCTTAAGGACGTAGTGGGGCCCTCCCTAACGATACTAATGAAGAGCATTACAATGACTGCACTAACTTTCGAGGCAATACTACTTAAATACGCAATATTTCCCGTCTAGGTAATTTTTAAATACTATTCTGATTTTTCAATTTAGCGTTGACTGAAACAATACTGATAAAAAGCAAGTCCATAGGCGTGAAGAAAGCAGTTCTCCTCCCAGAGTTAAACCCTGAAACCGTTAAGGGAATAGTTGAAGCACTTCCGTTGAAAGGTTTTGCAAACACTTGGGGTGAGGAAGTATACTTCGAAATACCCGTCGCCTTGCCCGAGGAAAACTCTCGGAAAGAGGTGGAGAAGGGGGATGTCGCCTACTGGCCCCCTGGAAGAGCCATATGCATATTCTTCGGATTAACACCGATATCGAAGAAGGGGAGAATAATCGCTTATAGCCCCGTTAACGTTTTCGCTAAAATAGAGGGAGGCCTAGAGGAGTTTAAGAAGGTTAAGGATGGAGAAGAAATAATTGTTGAAAAGGAATAGGTTTACTCCTCCTCTTCAAAGGACTCTTCACGCCTTAAACATTCTTTGAAGAAGACATCATTAGGCCTGTGGAGGTTTTTGACGACCTTGCCTTTACCCTCTTTAGAGATGTTGCTTGAGTCTTGAAGAGCTATTCCCACAGCGATCGCAATATACTCCTCCGAGACTATTGCGACAGGGTCTCCCTTATGGAATTCGCTGTGCTTAACTACTCCAGGCATCATAACATCGGCGCCCTTGACTACGTGTTCAACAGCCCCCTTGTCTACAACAACCACTGGACATGTAGTTAATCTCCCAAGGCTCTGAAGATGAGGGATAATCTTCCCGTTACTGAATATTATTAGAGCTGGAATATTATCTAAGACAAGTATGCTAGCGTTTTCGAGCTCGGCGATTTCAGCAAGATTAAATTTATCCTGCTTGAACGAGATCCTTTGAAGTTTTGCACTTTCTATTAGCTTGATTGATTCTTTCCTCCTTATCTGCTTCCTGCGCAATCTTGAAACTCCTCTGATGCTCTACTTTTAAAAGCTTTTTAAAAACATCGGAAGACCGAAGACTTTCTAGAGGGTTGAATTATACGGCTTATTCTAAAGTATTGCTCGCATCATGTTTATTTGATCCTCTTTTACGGCTTAAAGCTCTTCGTATGATTGGCTAATCAAAGCTCCAAAGATAACTATTTTTCGTAATAGATTCTTATTCTAAAAATATTACGATGGAGAAAAATTAGGTGGGAGTTGGTGGCGACGGTGGAGGAAGCGTCTCTACAGGCGGCTTCTTTCTCCTAGTTAAGACGATTAAAACTATTACAACTACTATCGCAACAACTACTCCCGCCACTATTAACGTAAGCATATCTTCTCCTTTCTTTTCAACGGCTACATGAGTCACCTGGAATGAAACATCCTTTAATTGAGAAATTGAAGATATATCTACCCACTTAGCATAGGTACCGTTCTGATACTGTGGAGTTGGCGCTGAGGATGGTATAGCTATATTAAGCTTCTTGTCAGTTTCTTGTATGCAAATTATCTCCACATCCATGGAAAAGCTTCTGCTTGCATAAAACTGGAATGGGGACAACTGGGTTTTCAAATCCTCTTCAAAGGGTAAGAGGTCTTGGATAAATCCTGTAAAAGTAAAGTTGTCTGGAGTTCCTTCAAGCGGTGGTTTCAGTCTCATTAGTTGCAGATCTCCTTTCAAAACTCTTCCCTCAGGACGAGCTTCAGTCTGCAACACTATCGTGAAGCCTCTATAGTATATTGTAGTGTTTTTCAACCTTTGAATGAGAGGCAGGTATTTTGATCCCCTAACTCTGTCGCATTTTGCAATCTGTTCTACCACGCTTAAAGCCTGAAGCCTATTGTATTCAACGGCTTCGTCTATGTGTTTAGAGAACCTTAACTCCCCACTGCCGCTCACGCTAATCGCATTGCTGTCGACAGTAATCATGATGTTAATTCTGCCACCCTCATCTGCCACTGGTGTGAACGGAGTTACAATTAGGAAGGGGGAAAACACGCATTGTTTTTCGATGATTTTCTCAGAAGCCCTTGTAATATTCCCCTTTAGTTCGATTTCAAATAATGCTGAGCACAGGTTTGTTCCCTTAGCAACACCGTTTACTGAAAACTTATTGATTGTTATCCCAGTGTCTGTAAGGTATTGTTCGATAGTTGGTTTTAAATACTGGGGTATCATGGGAAGCATTAAAATAAGCATATCTACATTGTCGGTTAAGATCATAACCTCTCCCTCAGCTTTAATTAAGGTTTCGCTAAGAATGATTTTGGCTCTAGCTTCATCTAGCGAGATTGGAAATGGATAAGCACTCTTTGCCTCGTTTTCATTAAAATCGATGTAGATATCCATCTCTGCCTGCTCCTTTCTTCCTACTGCTCCGATTTCAATCCTCCTAAATACTCTGGATACGCTTTCTGCAGCCTCTCTGCTTAGTAACTGGGCTTGAAGCTGAAAGGTAAGCTGTTTACTATCTGAAGATACTGTTGAAGTGAAACTGAGGTCTAAAGGTACGCTCTCTGGAATTTGCGCTTCTATCTTTGAGCCGATGCTGAAAGAAGCATCTGGATATACACGAATTGTCAAGGGGATCTTAAAGCTTTCTGGGCTTGACTTAATTGGCAGGATATTGGGAGACAGCATCATAAGCATAATTAAAATTATTTTACAGCTTGAGATCACTCTACTATTCATGTTTTTTCACAGAATTTTTCCTTCTAAAAGCTGTATTTAAGTTTTTAATTTATCGATTAGGATTTGTAGAATTTGCATAATTTAACTATGTTTGAACCTGATGGAATACCCAGGCTTTTGGCAACGACTTCGCATTTTACTCTCAGAACATAGCAGATGTGCTTTCCAATGTTTTTCTCAAATCCGATTAGAGACTCGAAGTTACCCTGCCCCTTAGATATTATTATATCCGTCTCCTTCAACGCTTTCTTAAACTCTTCAGAAACTCTATTCATTACGATACCTATGGTATCGTCTCCCGTTGTCATGACTTTGTCACAAACTTCATTCAGATCAACGTACTCGGCATCTTCCAGCGTAGCGTCGTTTAGAACAGGTCCTTCCTTGACAACCATAGTAACTCTGCAGTCCCATCTCTCTTTCAAGCATTTTGCAACAAGCTTGTCGAAAACTATTTCGCCAGCATTATCAGTAAGGTATAACACGTTTACACCATTAGCGATTATCTTGCATAGGTTGTCAACATCATCTATTGCCAAAGGTTCTTTTAAGTAATTATTGAACTGTGACAGGAGTTTTTCAAGATTGAAACTGTGTCCATGAACTTCGAAATCAATCATGTTTCCAATTATGGAGGATTTTAAGCTTAGCCTTAAAGCCTCTACGGGATCTTCTGTTTTTTCAAAAATTCTTTGGAGGTCTTCATATGCTCTAAGAGCAACGTCGTTTGAAAAAAGTTTTAAATGTTTAAACGGGTCGTTAACTTTGGTTATTTGTTGTGTAATCTTAAACACATGAGAATGAAGAATATTTGGCGAAGTTTCTTCTTCAATAGCTTTAGGAAGCCATTTTAAAGCTTCGAAAAGTATCCTTCTAATCTCCTCTGGATTACTAGTGGCTTTTAAAGCTATGTCGTATGCAGCATTAATAGTACAGGGGATGCAGAGTAGTCCAGGCTTCATTGGGATATGCAATTAAAATTAGGCTTATAAATCTACTAGGTCTTTATTTCACAGCGTTTCAAGCTTCTGTTCTTGATATGAGGTAAAAGTTTATCTAACGCTTTTAAACGGAGAAGCTTAAAGAATTGAGAGTTATTGTTCCTGCAGGAGGCTTTGCAAAACGTCTCCAACACCTTGGGGTGCACATGGCGAAACCGCTCGTTAAAGTTTGCGATAAACCAATAATAGATTATGTAATGGAGAAAGTAATAAACCTCGACCCGAGTGAAATAATTATTACTGTAAACAAGAAGTTTGAGAAAGACTTTAGAGACTGGTTGAGCTCACGAAACTACGATAATGCTTGGCTTCATGTCGAGGGCAGTACGCGCGAAGAGGAGAAACCTGGAACTGTGCTCTCCCTTGCAATGCTCCTTGATAAAATTCCTGAGGACGAGTATCTAATAATTGCCGGAGATAATCTTTTTTCTCTAAATCTAAAGGATTTTGTAAACTTCTTCTATGTTAAGAAAGCGTCGGTTATCGCTCTTTACGACGTTAAAAATGTTGAACTAGTTAAAATGTATTCCTGTGTCAGGATCTCGGAGGACAATAGGGTCTTAGAATTCGTTGAGAAGCCAGCCAACCCGAGTTCAACCTTAATTTCAACAGCTATCTACATGCTTCCATGGAAATCCCTTGTCAGAGTCAGAGACTACCTGAGTGAAGGAGGTAATAGGGATGCTCCAGGATATTTCATATCATGGCTGTGCAAGAATGAGCCTGTTTACGGGTATGCTTTTCAAGGATACTGGTTTGACATAGGGACACCGCAAACATATGAGGAAGCCTGCAGGTTCATGGAGAGCCTCAATAAATGATTCTTGAGAAAACTGGTTAAAGGTTTAAAATCTTCTTTCTCAAAACAAACATGAGAATGCCTTCTGAATACGAGAAGCTTGGAGTAGATATGGAGAAAAAGGGAGTAGAATTTTTGAAAAAGATTACGGACGACCTTTTTCCCGAAGCTTTCTCCTCCGTAGTTAAGGATCCTTTACATCCAGACTGGGGTATTGTGCTTCATACTGATGGTGCTGGAACAAAGCCAGTAGTCTCCTACATTTACTATAAGGAGACTGGTGAAAGGAGATTTTTTGAAACCTTGGCTAATGATGTTGTTGCTATGAATGTTGATGATGCAGTATGTGTGGGAAGTGTTCCAATAGCTTTCTCAGACTACGTTGCGGTAAACCCGTTTAAAGTCTACAAGCAGGAGCTTCTTGAAAGCCTGGCTAAAGGCTTTTCTAGAGTCTTTTCAATGCTTAGAGAAAACGGGGCGGGGCTTCTTTTCAGCGGTGGCGAGACAGCAGACCTGCCTGACATTGTTAGAACATTCGACATATCAGGGACGGTGGTGGCTAGAGTCAAGCTTTCCAAGGTAATAACCGGCAGGAATATTTCTCCGGGAGACATTATAGTTGGTTTGAGGAGCGGTGGGAAAGCAAGGTATGAAGAGAAGGAGAATAGCGGGATAATGTGCAATGGCCTAACGCTTGCCAGACATTGCCTCTTAACTAACGATTACTTGAAGAAGTATCCGGAAACATGCTTTGAGGAAATTAAGGGATACTATGGACGATTCAAAATAGACTCTTTCGTCGACGAGCTTAGTATGACTGTTGGAGAAGCATTATTGTCACCAACCAGGATCTACCTGCCCATAATACTCGAGGTCCTAAAAAGAGTTAAAGCAAAAGCCATAATTCATAACACTGGAGGAGGGTTAACGAAATGTCTGAGAGTAGGCAGAAACATAAAGTACATTAAGGATAATCTTCCTGAACCAGACCCAATATTCAAACTCATACAGGCTGAGAGCCATGAAGAACCCAGAAACATGTATCGAAGCTTCAACATGGGGATCGGCTTAGAGATAGTGGTTAAGAAAGGAGATGAAGACAGAGTTATAGACATTGCTGAAAAGTTCAAGGTTGGTGCTCAAGCAATCGGTAGGTGCGAGAAATCTGAAGAAGGCAATTCAGTAACCATTGTCTCTAAATATGGAAAATTAAAGTATTGGAGTGTCTGAAACCTATGGTTATAGACCTGCTGAATGGACATAATTTTTAAACCTATTGTTACAAATTGTTTCTGAAATATTTTGAAACATTATTAGACATAATGCTTAAATATTACTTACTTGTGAATAAGAAAAGATGAACAATAAAAGTAACTGGAGTAAAATAAGCTTAATACCTTTGTTAATGTTAATAGTTTTACCGACGCTAACTCTATATGCTCTTTCAATCTCTTATTCTCCTTTAACTGAATCATCCAATATGAATAGCTCCATTAACATTAAACGATTGAGTTTTTTTGGATCGGTGGAAATAAAAATCGCTTATTTAATAGTACTATCGGATTTTTTAATTCCTTAGGAGTTGGCCAAATGAAGCGCCTAGAAATCCAAGAAGTGGCTTCAGAAAAGCTTCCAAGCTTCGATGAGTCATGCTTAGTTATTTTTGATGGAGAATGGCTTTCAGAGCATTATGAAGACTCTGAGATTTATGTACTTCTACAGAAAGCTTCTCGGGGGAGGGCGAAACTTGTAGTGGTGGGAGGTTTAACATCAAAATTCCTAGAGGCTTTGGACAAGGCTGGAGTGGAGAAGCTAGTTGCTAAAGATGAAGAGGGAAATGTTAGGAACCCTGCTTACGATAACCCGCTGCTCGTCGGCTTTAGATGGAAGACCGAAATAACACCAGATGGAAAACTGTATCAATACCCATCGATACTTATCAGTAATACTGACGATGTCAAAACAATGATTGAAAGTCTCGTAGGCTGGCTGGGAGGTTGATGCGATTGAACAAACGTGAAATAAGTTTTTACATAAGTATGAACTTGATTCTCACTTTAGTTATAATGAGTAGTTTTCCTGTGACGCTTGTAAAAGCATCCTTACCATACTTGCTAACTGTCAAAGAATATCGATATACGCCGCTACTAGATTCTAATCCTTATGGAAAATTAATTAAATTTAATAGTAACTATTAAAAAACTGATCTATGATGGTGTTTCCACTTACGATTGGTATTTTTATGAGATAAAAATCCAAACCGTTCCAGGAACAGTAGCATATGGGAGTGCTTGGCGGACCGATGACACATGGGCTAGACATGTAGTGTTTAATCCGGGTACTTATAGATGGTTAGTGGACTATGATCCGACAACAACAGTGGGCGCGACTACAGTAGGAGTATCTCTTTCGGCAGCAGCTGGTCCAGAAGGGCCTAGCGTTGGATTCAGCGTATCTTGGAGTTATACTGTTAGTGATGTGAGGATTTACGATTTAAGTGATTTCAGCATTCATAGAGCTTATTGGCAACATGATATAGATAAAACTGCTAATGTTGCAATTTATACTTATCTGGCGAAACCAGGCTTTGTTGTTAAGACTAAGCAAAACTCTTGGTCATTTGTTGATGGATGGTATAAGGTGAGATGGGTAGCATGGATCTATTTAATTATTGGAGGTACTTGGTTTTCTAAGGAATTAGAATCTTCCACACTCTATCTGGATGTCCTTAAGACTGGAGATCAGCCCTAGCCTAACTTCATCTATCTTTTTCATTATTAAAAGATTATCTTAATAGAGAAGATATTAATGTTTCAATATGCTCAGATATGCAGAGCTTCGTCTTAACTAGTAGGAATACCTTAATCATTTCCTGCTCACTATAGCACGATGGCATCGGCAGCTCGTTATGAAAAAGTTTTGAGAAAAGTATAAAATTTATAGAGCCAGATCCATATTTATTGATGTGGGGATTATGGTTGAAAAAACTTTATATAATTGTTACATCATTAGGTTTTTTAGAAGCTAATGACTTTGAAAGGAATTAGTAATTCTCAGCGAAGAAACTTTGATTCTTTACCACTTGAAAGACACGGGGATTTATGTAATTGGAATCCTTATCAGGATATGGTGAGTAATAATGATAAGAATTAATGGTCTGCTTGTAGAGCTTGATGGGAAAAGCGTAATAAACGTGGATTCCGCCGCCTTAAGCGGTAGCACAATCATACTGGGGCCTAATGGTGCCGGCAAGACGGTATTGTTGAAGACTATTGTTGGTTTCTACAAGCCTAGCCATGGATCCATATTCATTGAAGAGTTTGATGTCAATAAGGCTAATTTTCCACCAAGGTTAGTATCTACAAACATGGAATCAGCTTATCTTCTGAGCGGTGGAATTTATCTTAACGACTTACTCGACATCTATTGTAAAATATTCAGTTGTAACATGGATGTTGTGAGGTCACTGCTCTCACTAATCAACCCTAAAGGTAAAGACCTAGGTCATCTTTCAATGGGCGAGAGGAAGTGGCTGACTACAGTATTAGCGCTTAATGCTGACTCGCGTATTGTAGTGCTGGACGAGCCTCTTGAGGATCTTGATCCCTGGTTATCTAGGAAAATGGCTGAGCTAATCCTAGAACACAGTAGGGGAAAGCAGGTGGTGATGACTCTTCACTCCACATTTTTTCTGAAGGGTTTCATAGATTGGGATACATTTCTAATGTTCGAGGGAAAGCTCTACGGCTCTTTGAAAGCGAGAAAGCTTTTTGCCAGTTATCTTGCACGGGGCTCGAGAGAGGATGCTTTGCTGGCAATAAGGATTGGCGGAGCTTATTACTCTATTGTAGAGGAGCCTACGGAGGGTGCTCTTCCCCTTAAAGATGTTGATGACTTGACCCAGCTCTACAGAAGGATGAGCTGAGGAGGCAGGGATGATGGTTAATGGAGCATTGAAAACATACTTTGCTCGCTTAGTAATAAACAGTTTGAAATCTCCAGCTTGGTATGCTGGCGGTCTCGGTTTCATGGGCGGCTTCATGGGCTTGGTTGGAGCATACTTTGCCAAGGTACCGTTCTCTTTCTGGTTCCCAATGGTTTACCTTATGTTTGCATTCTCGTTTGCAGGCGGCCTTGCAAGGTCTATGGCTATAGGTGCAGCCGCTTTCTACTATATTACTAGACACGGTGGTGTAAAGCCAATTAGTCTAGTGATAGCGCTTACGGGCGCCCTCCTGACGGTGCAACTCGTATTCTCCCCATTGTTTACAGGGATTATAGCCGCTGTCTACACGATGGCCAATAAGCCGGTTAACGTTTTCAACCCCCTGTTACTTGCTGCTTCTATTCTTCTTACGGCAATCCTAATGACCACACTGAGTTTAACAATGGGTCTCTTGCTGACTAAGAAAAGCATTCTCCAGTTTTCGAATTTTATTCCGATGATTCCCATAATCTTCTACTTTATCTCTCTAGCCATTCCCCCATCAGTACAATCATACAATCCCTTCTCAGCCATCCTCGTTTTACTCTCGGCATCCCTATCAGCCTCAGCCAGTAGCACAGAAATTCTCACTCCAATCCTATCGGTATTACTGTCTTCGTTTGCATTCATGTTTGTAAGCGTTTACCTTATGCGACATTTGCGAGAGGTCAACATATACGATGCTGTAACCTCGATGTAAAAAGAGAAATTGTGGGAGGCTCTTTCTTCTTTAATACCTTATTAGGTAATAATTATCTATTAGGTAAAAACTTTATATGATGGAGATAAATAGTCTAATCTATGGCAAAAATCTTGCCAAACTGGCTGGCAGTCAAATACTTTAGACTTCTCTCACTATTCGGACTCCTCCCTTTCACAGTGGAGGATGCGAAGGCGGCTTTAAACTCGGAGAAAGCGCCGCTGTTCTTACACAAGATGTATTCTTACGGTTGGGTTGATAAAGTGGAGCGGGGAGTCTACAGGGTTGTACATCCTTTCGTAGCCCTAATGGAGGCCTCGGGATGGGCTTGGAGGAGTAGGGTGAAAAATAGGGACAGGCTGCCAGTGCTCGAGGCAGCAGTCTCTAAGCTTTTCGAAGCGCTGGGGTCTAAGCTGGAATCCATAGTCTTATTCGGGTCGTTATCTACTGGAAAGCCTAAGCCTGAGAGCGACATAGACCTGCTGGTCGTAGCCAGGGATCTGCCTGACAAATACAGTGAGAGAACGAGCATAATTCGCGAAGTCATATCATCCAGGTTAATGGATGAGATTATATTGCATATCTGGAGGGAGAAGGGTATCTATGCAGACCTAGATATTCTTCTGATAGACGTTAAGGAGGCTATTGTGACTCATCCTTTTTACCTTGACTTAACTAAAGACTGCGTGATAATCTACGATAAGAATGGGCTGATGTCTAGAACGATAACGGAGGTCAGGGAGAAGCTGGAAAGGATTGGTGCTAAAAGGTTTGAGGAGCCGGATGGAAGCTGGTACTGGGTTCTAAGCCCCGAGGTGGAGAAGATTAGGAGTCTAGAAATATGAAGTTTACAAAGTTGTCTGAAGACCATTTTATGAGGGCCAGGTTTAGAATTAAAAGCGCTGAATTCGCTTATTCTGAAAAATCCTATCCCGACGTTGTTAGGTATAGTCAGGAGTGTGTAGAACTCTTACTGAAAGCAGCCTTAAGGGCTATAGGTGTAGAATATCCTAAGGAACACGACGTGAGTAGGATTCTAAGAGCTGTTAAAGACAGGTTTCCAGGATGGTTCAGGAGAGAAGTTGAGAAATTAGGAGATATCTCCAGGGACTTAGCGGATAAGAGAGCACCTAGTCTGTACGGTATAGAGTCCGCGGGTAAAACGCCAAGCGACATATTTGATAAGGAGGATGCTGAAAAGGCCTTATCGGATGCCAAGTATGTCTTGAACGCCGTGGGTAAGCTTCTCTTAGAACTCCAAGTAATATCGGAAAACCAGTTATAATCGAATTGTAAGAAAAAGAAGCATTATTATACTTTTATGGTGGATTGCGTTTCAACTGCTTAATAATTTTTAGAAGCATATTGCCTAAGAATAAGTGGGGCCTTGGACGCTCTGAGGGGGCTCTATTATACTGAAGGCTCATTGCTTCTTTCTAGTGGATTAGATCGATAAATTAAGGGAAAAAGATATAAGGGGATTTGTTCCTTTAGTAATTTAGGAACTATGGGCGGGATCAAGGTATACATTTCCGATGATCTAGAAAGGAAGTTCAGGGAGGCTGCTATGAAGCTCTACGGCTATGGCAGAGGTTCCTTAAGCATAGCTTCTGAAAAGGCTTTTGAAGCCTGGCTTTCACAAGTTTCCCAGGTCCTAGAGATTGCTGAGACTATTGAGGACCCTGTGGAAACCATATACGGCATGCTTTCTCACGTGAAGAAGAACGGGGTAGAGCTTCAGCACGAGGCTAGGGAGTTGAGGGCGAAGAAAGCCCTTGAGTACAGAAATGCTCCTTGACTCAAACATATTCCTCGAAGTGGAGTTAGCGGAGCAGCGTGCAGAAGCCTGCAAGCGCTTGCTCAGTAAGATCAGGGATGGAGATATTAAATCGGCGATCACCGACTTCCATATAGACTCTATTGTTGTGGTGATGGAAAGCTACGGCAAGGGGTGGAGGGAGATCGCTCTGTTCTTAGCTTCGCTCCTCCGCTACAAGGGCTTGAGGATCTACTCAACGAATCTAGGAAGTCGAATAAGAGCCACAAACTTTATGAAAGACTATGGCTTGGATTTTGACGATGCGCTTGCAGTGCAGGCGCTCAAAGAGCTGTCGATAGACACGATCATTTCCTACGATAATGACTTTGATTCGGTTAAATGGGTTAAGAGACGCATTCCCGAGGAGCTGCTCTAGCTTAAGCGGGTTCTGTTGAGGTTAAATTAACACTACTTTCAGGAAGATCGTGCTAACACTCGAGCAATTTTGGAAGGTAAGTCGTATTCAAACAGTATAAAGAGGCAATTAGGAAATAACCATAATAGAGAAGAATTATTCGTCGCATCTTAAATAATCTTCCACGCTATCCGAATGTTCTAAGATTTATCTTAAGCTGATTTCATTATTTTCTTTTTATCCATTAAAAGCTGAAGTCATTCTGTGAAGAGGGAAATGAGCGTTTCGGTGTGTTCAACATGTTCAAGCTTTTCTAGAACTTCGTAAATTGTTTTCCTAAGTTCTTCAAGATTCTTGACTTCGATTACGAGAACAGAATCGAACCTGCCTAGGACTGAGTTTGCCAGTTTGACACCCTTTACTCTTCTGGCTCTGACTACTTCCTCAGAGGTTCCGGGCTTCGTTTTAACCAGTACGAATGCTCTAATCATTTTAAGTCTCACAACACTATGGAGGTTTCTGTCCTAAGAATGTTCGGAACCTTCTCAATAACTTCGTAAACCAGCCTGCTCAGGGCTTCAGGGCTCTCTACTTCGACTGTTGCAATAACATCAAACCTTCCATAGATCGGGTCTGCTGAATACACGCCTTTAATCTTACTAACCTCCTTAGCCACCTCTATCGAGGTCCCGGGCTTAGTAACTATAAATATGTATGCTTTAACAGCCATAATAAGAAATTTCCTTAAGGAGTATTTAATCATTTCTAAATCGAAAAAGAAGTTATGTTGAGTCAGCTACTCTACTACAACCGCTGTTCCGACTGCAGTAATTACGATAAATCCTTCCAAAATTTCTGATGTCTCGAAATCTATGCCTATGACTCCATTTGCACCAATAGTCATGGCTTTCCTTATAAGGTCGTCGAGAGCTTCGTTTCTGGCTTTCTCTATTTCTGAAAGATATGCTTCAGATTTTCCACCTACGAGAGCTTCTATTCCTGCGGCAAACCTTCCAAAGAAGCCTCTAGTTCTAACGGTTTGGCCGAAAACAATCCCAAGGCTTCTAACTATCTTCTTCCCTGGAATTTCGGGCGTTGTCGAAAGGTAAACCGGGCCGGGTGGCGGAGGGTAGCTCATGATAAGAGGTTTGATTAATAGTAAATAAGCTTATCTCAAGAAAGTTTTTAAACCAATAGTATTGTTAAGGGTTGCTAATGGATTTCGCAGAAGACCCTTTAACGGGTGAAAGTGTTAGACTCGTAGGATACTCTAACCTCAGTATCGGAAGTCTTAGGAGGGGGAAGGTCAGGGATATATATGACTTAGGTGAAGAACTCTTGATATATCACACCGATAGGGTTTCAGCATTTGATGTAGTTCTACCAACTCTAATTCCCCGTAAAGGGGAGTATCTTCAGAAACTGACTGTCTTCTGGATGAGGAAGAGTAGAAAGGTTTTTCCAAACCACTTGATAGATGTTGTTGACGACAGGAGTATTCTAGTTAAGAAGGCTAGGAGAATAGATATTGAATGGGTTGTTAGAAAGTACCTTTATGGTTCTCTCTGGAGAGAGTATCAAAAAGGTAGGAGGGAAATGTACGGTATAAAGTTCCCAGAGGGTCTGAGGATGGCTGAGGAGCTTCCTGAACCAGTGTTGACACCCACTACGAAATCAGACGTTGGTCACGATATGGAGATTAGTAGGAACGAAGCCATAGAGAGGGGCATAATCGATAGGGATACTTGGTCTGCGCTTGAAGAAGCCTCTTTAAAACTGTTTGAATTCTACGAGTCCGAGGCTAAGAAAGCCGGCATAATAATACCTGACTTCAAGATAGAGTTTGGCTTCTACAGAGATAGGCTGATCCAGATCGACGAGCCTCCTACTCACGATTCTGCGAGAATGTGGGCAATAAAATACTATAATGTAGGAGTGCCTCAGGAATCGCATTGCCTCGACAAGGAGTTTCTTAGAGAATGTTTAAGGAGGATGGGTTTCTCCGGAGAAGGGTCCCCACCGGAACTTCCGCCTAAAGTTGTCCGAGAGGTTGCTAAAAGATGCATAGGGTCTTACAGAGTGCTTGCTGAAGGTGTTAGCATAGAGGAGCTGGGTTTACTAAGCGTCGACGATATTTTTCCGCAATCTTGTTAAATTGACACTTTCATGTAATTTAAATTTAAAAGTACTTGGTAAATGTTAACCCTCGTTAAATGCCAGGGGAGAAATGCGGCCTGTTCGGAGCCAAGTGTTTCAACAATAGGTGTGTTTTCGACTTCCTCTACTGGGGGATTATAGCTCAGAACCATCGGGGTCACGAGTCCTACGGGTTTCTAACTTGTGCCAATAGCTTTAGGAGGCATGTTAACATTGGTCTCGTACCCCAGGTTTCTGGGCGTAGATACTCTAGATGGCGTAATTTTCTCAAAGGAGACGTTGGTATAGCCCACGTCAGGTATGGCACTTCCGGGGAGAGAGGTGCCTCTAAGCTGGATTATGCTCAGCCGCTGGTGGTTTCTCATGAAGGCGAGAAAATAGGATTTGCTTTCAACGGCAACATAATCAATACTTACGAACTTCAAAACCGTTTGACGGGTGTGTTTAAAGGGAAAGAAACATTTTGCGACGCGCTGGTTTTTTCAAAGTATCTTGTTACCAGTATCCGGAATGGCTTGATGAATGCGATAGAAGGTTGTATGAAGAATGTGGAGGGTGCTTTCTCCGTATTGGGGTTAAGGAATAATGGCGAGCTGTTTGCTTTTAGAGATCCCTTGGGAGTGAGGCCTTTATCAATAGGAGAGAGCGAAGACGGCATGGTTAAAGCATTTTCCTCGGAGACCGTCGGCTTCAACATTAATGGGTTGAGGTTTGTGGATGATGTTAAGCCTGGCGAAGCCGTAGTCATAACTAGAGATGGCTCGCAGAGAGAGAGGGTCGTCAAGAGTGAGAGAACAGCTTTCTGCGCTTTCGAATACGCTTACTTCGCTAGACCTGATTCGTTTCTCAACGGAAAGTATGTTTACAGGGTTAGAGAGGAGTTTGGAAGAAACCTCGGCAAAAGGTTTAAAGACATTGTGGAGAAGGCTGACGTAATCCTATCCATGCCTGAGACTGCTGAAGACGCTGCATACGGCTTACACGAGGAGACTGGCTTGAAATGGGAGAGGATCCTCAGGAGGCATAGGTATGTGACTCGGAGAGCATTCATACTCGAGCCCGATGAAAGGATTTCGACAGTGGATAGGAAAGTTAACATCATGGAAGGAGGGTTAAATGGAAAAAGGGTTATAATTGTCGACGACAGTATTGTTAGGGGCGACACTACTCGAACCGTAGTCAGTAAGATAAGGAGGGCAGGTGCTGAGAAGATTTATGTTTTCGTAACCTTCCCAAGGATAACGCACCCCTGCTTCTATGGTATTGACATGGCTACTTTCAACGAGCTCATAGGCTTCAGATTCGATGAAGATGGTATTGCGAAGCAGATTGGTGCAGACGGAGTCTTCTACCAGCCTCTGGAAGATTACATCAGGGCTACTGGCATGAGTGCTAACGAGCTCTGCACAGCGTGCATCACGGGAGAATACCCGACTGAGACAGCTCAGAAAATGGCTGAAGCAGCCAAGGCCTCGGCGAAGACAGATGACCAGAGGAGGATATATGAAAGGCCTGAGCTCTTCAAGAGGTAGGATGTTCAGATGACTGGAATACTTGGAATATATCTTTTCGACGAGAGATGGAATGCTGGAAGCTTCGGGGCTTATGGCTTGATGGCTCTTCAACACAGAGGGCAGGAAACTGTTGGGCTTGAGCTACTCGGCAAGAACAGGAGAAAGGTTTCTGGAGAAGGACTTGTCGAAGACGTTTTAAATAAAGTGGGTTTCGAGGGACATATATGCCTCGGCGCTGTTTCACCGTATCCTGCAGAAGCTGAAGAAGATATTCAACCCTTCATGCTGAGCGAAAAAGTTTCAGTAGCAATAGACGGCAAAGTAACCGCCGTAGAGAATTACAATTGGAATGACTCGCTTAGGTACGAGGAGAACTTGAGAAGAGCGTTTGAAAAATTCTCTAAAGGTAGTAATGATATAGGTGTTGTTAAAGATTTTTTTGATAATTGTAAGGGTGGATTCGCATACATTGCTGTTAATGATAAGAATGAGATGGTTGCCGGCAGGGATCCTCTTGGCGTTAAGCCCCTTGCTCTGGGGAAATTTGGTTTTGAAGGAGGCATAGTCGCTTCTGAAACATGTGTTATGGATGTTATCGGAGAAAGAGTGCCTATAAGTCCGGCTGAAAACATCGAGCCTGGTTGGGCAATGATTTTCACACCTTTTTCAGCGAAATGGATCAAGAGTAGTAATTGCCATAAGAGGGCTTATTGCAGCTTTGAATACGTGTATCTCGCCAGACCAGACTCTTATGTTAACGATATCCCGATATACAGGGTTAGAAGAGACGTAGGAAAGAAGCTTGCTGAAGAGAGCAGGGTTGATGCAGACGTTGTAATAGGCGTGCCTGAGACGGCAATACCTTTTGCAATGGCTTATTCTAATGAAACCGGGATACCGATAGAGAAGGGTTTTGAGCTCACCGGCAGAAGGGTTAGGAGCGCTCTTAGACCAGATCAGTTTGAGAGGCTTAAGGGTGTGCAGCTCAAGCTCAACGTGATAAGCGAGGCGGTTAAAGGTAAGAGGGTCGTGCTGATCGATGACAGCGTTGTCAGGGGGAATACTCTTGCCAACATAGTTTACCTAATGAAGGAGAAAGGTGCTAAGGAAATCCATGTGCGAATAGGTAGCCCACACATAATTTCACACTGCCCCTTCGGCGTTGAGGTTCCCCCGGAAGACGAACTCATAGGGCGACACTTGTCTGAAGAAAAGATAGCTGAGGTCGTTGGCGCAGACTCTTTCAAATACTTGAGTTTAGAAGGACTCGTAGAAGCGATCGGGTTGAGAGAAGACGAATTGTGCTTGGGTTGCTTCAATTGCGTGTATCCGGAGGTGTAATGTTGAAAGTACTTCTAGTTGGCAGCGGTGGGCGGGAACACGCTATAGCTAAAGCGTTCTACAAGAGTGGTTATGAACCTAAGCTCTTCTGCGTATCGGAGCTTGTAAACCCGGGCATAAGCAAGATCGTTAAGGAAACTGGTGGAGAATATTACGTTGGTAATCCGAATGATCCTGAGACGGTTTTCCAGGCTGCTGTCAGAGCCGGTGTAGACTTCGTATTCGTTGGTCCCGAAGAGCCTAATTTCAGAGGTGTTCCAGATAAGCTTGAGGAAGAAGACGTACCTTGTATAGGCGCTAACAGAGAGGTTGCTGAAATAGAGATGTCTAAAGCGAGTATGAGGGATCTTCAGTGGAAATACATGATTCCAGGAAGGCTCTGGTATAAGAAGTTTAGGACTTTTGAAGAAGCTGTTCCGTATGTTGAAGAGTATGCTGAGAGCGTTGCCTTAAAGCCTGCGAGGCAAGTGGGAGGCAAGGGTGTTAAAGTGATAGAGGATTTTCAAGTCTATTTGAGAGAGGATAAGAAGAAAGTGAAGAAGCAGCATGTAGAATCCATCTACAAGGATTACATGAAGGGTTATGACGATATGGATTTCAAAATCCTTATAGAAGAAAGGGTTTGGGGACCGGAATATACACTGCAATGCTTTACAGACGGTAGGACAGTGGTTCCGATGCCGGCGGTCCAAGACAACAAGCATGCTTTCGACGGCGACCTGGGTCCAGAAACCGGTGGGATGGGTTCTATAGCTTGCGGTATGAACCTAAGATGGGGTGTTAATGATGATAGAGCCATACTTACTGATGAGGAGATTGAGAAATCTACTGAGATAGTTAGAATGATGGTTGAAGCGATCCAGAAAGAGACTGGCCGTAAATACCATGGTGTTGTCGCTGGACAGATGATGCTAACCTCAATATGGGGTCCTACAATAATAGAAATGTACTCTAGGCTCGGCGACCCTGAGGCCCTTAACGTTTTAGCTGTTTTGAAAACTGATTTAGTTGAAATATGCGAAGCGATAATAGAAGAGAGGCTGAACGCTATTAAGGTGGAGTTTGAAGAGAAGGCGACGGTCGTTAAAGCGGTCTCGCCAGAAGGGTATCCTTTAAGCAGAGACCTTGCAAAAGGTCATCCTGCTATAGTTAATGAAGAAGAGGGTGTTTTCTGGGCTTCAGCGCATTTGAAAGAAAATGGTGTAATAGAAACTGGAGGATCAAGACTCATAGAGTGCCTCGGAGTTGCTGAATCGATCCCGGAGGCCAGTCTTATCGCTGAGAGGCTTACTTCCAAAGCACGGTTAGCAGACGGCTGGGGTCTATTTCATAGGAGTGACATCGGCTCAGAGAAGTCTTTGGAGAGAAGGATAATGCTTGCCAACATGGCTAGGGAAATATACAAGTATAGGGAGAGAAAGGGTATTCTTGGGAAAAGAATTATATGGATTCCTGGGAAGGGCTTGGAAGAGGTTGGCTAGAACATGGCTAAAGCAGCAATCGTGATAGGAAGCAAGTCTGATGAAGAGCTGGGTAAAAACATAGTGGATTTTCTAAAAGGCTTCGGTGTCGAATGCGATTACAGAATTCTCTCCGCCCACAGGAATCCTGAGGAACTAGACAAGTTTGTTAAAAGCAGTGATGCAGAGGTTTTCATTGCCGTTGCGGGTCTTTCAGCAGCGCTACCTGGAGTAATAGCCTCCAAGACTTTGAAGCCAGTGATAGGTGTTCCGAGAGAGGTTAAGCTCGGAGGCCTGGACGCGCTACTCTCGATTGTTCAAATGCCTCCAGGAATACCTGTGGCTACAGTAGGTATAGATAATTGGAAGAATGCTGCGATACTCGCATTAGAAATACTCTCCTTAAAATATCCTGAACTAGTGGAGAAGCTCTTCGAGGAGAGGAAGAGAAAGTGAGGATTAAAATAGAGGTTAGGCTTAAACCCGGTCACTTCGATCCCGAGGGAGATGTGGCTGCAAAGTCTCTTAGAGACCTAGGTTTTCCTGTGGATGCTGTTAAAGTTGGAAAAGTCTACGTTTTAGACGTTAAAGTTGACAGCAAAGAGGAGGCGTTAAGACTGGCTGAAGACATGTGTAAGAAACTCTTAGCAAACCCTGTTAAAGACGATTACACCATAGAGGTGCTTAACGCCTGAAGCCTGGCCTTAGAAAAAAACTCTACGAAGACTTGGAGGTTTACGCAATAGATCTTGCTTCAGCAGACGATAATGACCTTATTGAAATAAGCAGGAGCATGGGGCTTAACATAAGTCTCGATAGGATGAAGTATTTGAAACAATATTTCAAAGACAGGCCTCCGACAGACGTTGAGTTGGAAATGATTGCACAAACATGGTCAGAGCACTGCTTTCACAACGTTTTCAAAGGGGATGTTTTAACAGACGATGGACGTTTGATCCACAGCATTTTAAAAACATACATAATGAGAGCCACAAAGGAGCTCAATAAGGAATGGTGCATATCTGTCTTTGAAGACAATGCTGGAATAATTGATTTCGACAAGGGTTATGCAATAGCTGCTAAAGTCGAGACGCATAATCATCCTTCTGCGGTAGAGCCTTTCGGCGGGGCTGCGACAGGTGTTGGAGGAGTTATAAGAGACATCCTTGGGGTCTGGGGGGAGCCGGTTGCCCTAACAGATGTGCTCTGCTTCGGCCCCTTAGATACGAAGTATGAGGACCTGCCACCTGGGGTCAAACATCCCCGTTATATTTACAGAGGGGTTGTGGCTGGAATAGGAAGTTACGGCAACAACATGGGTATTCCAACAGTGTCTGGAGCAATACTGTTCGACAAAGGTTACACTGGCAATGTTGTTGTCTACTGTGGCTGCATTGGAATCCTCCCCAGAGACTCGTATGTGAGAAACACTCGTGAGGGGGATTTTGCAGTACTAGCGGGCGGCAGAACAGGCAGAGATGGTATTCATGGTGTAACATTCGCATCTGTAGAGCTTACTGAAGAGGCTGAAGAACTAAGGTCGGCTGTTCAAATACCTAACCCGATAGTTGAAGAGAGGCTTAGGAGAGCGATAATTCGAATAAGAGATGAAAAATTTGCTTCTGGAATAACGGACCTAGGTGGCGGAGGATTATCATGTGCTGCGGGAGAAATGGCCCACAGATCAGGACTGGGTGTTGACATCGACTTGGATAAGGTGCTTCTTAAAGCGCCGGATATGGCTCCTTGGGAGATATGGGTTTCTGAGTCGCAGGAGAGGATGCTTCTCTCGGTTCCGGAGAAAAACCTTGGAAGAGTTATTGAAATTTTCAAGGAGGAGGGTGTTGAAGTAAGTGTAGTCGGAAGATTCGTTAAAACTGGTAGGGTCAGAGTGTTTACGAAAGGGCGTGTGGTATGTGATCTTGACTTAAATTTTCTTTTTAATCCTCCTAGGGTTACGAGAAAAGCAAGAATATTGAAGCACACGCCTATCCAGATAAATCTGGATGAACCGAAAGACCTTGGAGAAGAAATACTGAAACTGCTTTCAGAACCAAATATTAGGAGTAAGGAGGAGGTTATCAGAACCTACGACCATGAAGTTAGAGGCTGTACTGTCGTTAAACCATTGCATGGCGATGAGGCTGGGCCTAGTGATGCTGCAGTCATAAAACCTCTGAAAGATTCTTGGAAGGGTATTGTGATATCGTGCGGAGTAAACCCGTTTTACCCAGACCCTTACTGGATGGCTGCTAACTCGGTAGAGGAAGCTATTAGAAACAATGTAGCTGTCGGAGGGAGGAGAATCGCGCTTTTAGACAATTTCGTGTGGGGAAGTCCTGAGGACGAGGAAAATATGGGTATGCTTCTAAGAGCGGTTGAAGCATGCTACGATTTCTCAAAAGCCTTAGACGCTCCCTTCATATCTGGAAAAGACAGTTTATACAACGAGTCGCCCCTAGGGTCCGTGAGGCCAACTCTCCTAATAACAGGCATCGGCATAATGCCTGACGTTAGGAAGGTGGTTACTCCAAGCTTTAAGGGAGAGGACAACCCGATCTACATAGTTGGCTTAACCAAGGAGGAGCTCAGAGGGTCTGCCTACCTGAGGCTTAAAGGGGTAGACGGTGGAGAAGTGCCGAGAATTGATGGAAGAGTCTCAAAGAGAATAATAGACACGCTGATAAGTGTGGTTGATGAGCAGCTTGTCCTATCTTGCCATGATCTCTCTGAAGGCGGTTTGGGAGTTGCTGTGGCAGAAATGGTCATAGCATCTAAAAACTTGGGAGCAGAAATCGACCTGCGCAAAGTACTTTCGGAAACCCGTAGAAGCGATTATGTTCTGTTTTCTGAATCGGCTTCAAGATTCCTCGTCGAAGTAGATAGGAATAAGTGTAAGCAGTTTGAAGAATTCTTCTCAGGGCTACCGTTCAGCAAAATAGGCAGAGTATTAAAGGGAGCCGGGCTTCGAATAATCGATTTAAACAGCAAGGTGCATGAGTTAAGCAACCGAGAGATAAAAAGGGCTTGGAGAGGTTATTAAAATGAATTTCAGAAAATTTAGAGCAGTGGTTTTAAGAACCGGCGGCACTAACTGCGACCTTGAAACTAAGATAGCATTAGAAGAACTAGGTATTGAGACAGATATAGTCCATATGAACAAGATTGAAAACAGGAGTCTTCTCGATTATCATTTGATCGTATTTCCAGGAGGGTTTTCCTATGGTGATTATGTGAGGGCTGGTGCAGTGTGGGGCAAGAGAGTGCTTACAAGGCTTGGGAAGGAGCTTGAGAAATTCATAGATGAAGGAAGATTAATACTTGGCATCTGCAATGGTTTTCAAGTTCTTGTTGAAGCGGGAGTACTGCCTGGAGACGGTGTTAGTGAAACCCCCCTGGCGGCTCTTGCTACAAACTCTTCAGCAAAATACGAATGCAGATGGGTTTGGCTAAGGGTAGAAAACAATCAGACGCCGTTTACGTTCGCAATGAAAGAAGGGGAAGTTATTAAGATTCCTATCGGTCATGCTGAAGGCAGGTTCTTAACTGATGAAAAAACTCTCGAGAAGCTTAAGAAAGGGAACCAGATAGTTTTCAGATACGTTCTTCCAAACGGTGAAAATGCTAACGGCCTATACCCCTATAATCCCAACGGCTCTCTGTATGATATTGCTGGAATCTGCAACAGGAGGGGGAACGTCATGGGGATGATGCCTCACCCGGAAAGAGCATTCTTTGGCTGGCAGCTCCCGGAATGGAGTGAAACTCCTCCGGAAAAAGGCGATGGAAGAAAAATATTCGAAAGTATAATCGAATACTTAGAAAAGAACCTGGGCTAGAGCTTTTTTATAAAAAGGCTGCTGATTTCTTCGAATGTAAATGAATGGATTTGCATTATTAGTGCA
>Ga0105158_1000267_pt1 | contig 23340 bp, 17 predicted proteins | sample LHCtaG_FD_81567 | JGI IMG/M metagenome (GOLD analysis project Ga0105158, IMG submission 81567) | Hot spring microbial communities from Little Hot Creek, USA to study Microbial Dark Matter (Phase II) - LHC4sed_matched | ecosystem: Environmental > Aquatic > Thermal springs > Hot (42-90C) >...
AAATCCATAATGGTTTAAAATTGCTTTTAAAGCTAATTCAGCTGCCTGCTGCGCGTTGAAGCAAACTTTTGACCATCTGCCGGTTTTAAAAAGGTCTAGAGCCGCTCCAAGAAAGTCTTCAGCATCTTCGATTAGGTCTTTAGCTCTCCTCACTTCTCTACATTAAACTCATAATATTATTTATTGTTTTCCCTTTTCGAAACAATTTTTACTTGCCTCTGGGCTTAACGTGTATGTCGAAACCCCAGTGGTATTTGAAAGGAGCTACTTCTCTTATTCTCCTAGAATTTAATAGGATTGTTTCACAACCTAGCTCTCTGAAAGATTTTTCAATACTTTCATACTTGTCTTGAGAGCTTACTCCTCTCTCTAGGAACACGTGGAGGTGCACGATGCCGCCCCCGCTCTTAAGACTGTTCCTAGCAGCGTCGAGAAACATCTCAGAGCTCATGGGTAGGTTCATTATCACCCTATCTGCAATGCCTTTAAGCTCTTTTTGAGAAAGCTTTCTCGCATCGCCTAGGTATGCTTTAACCCTATCTTCAACTTTATTCAGCCTTATGTTTTCAACCAGATACTTGTATGCATCAGGGTTTATGTCGCAAGCATGAACTCTAACCGTAGGGTTTTTCCTAGCGATTATTATGCTGAAAGGCCCTATGCCCGCGAAAAGGTCGCAAACAACCTCGCCCGGTCTAACTAGTGAAGCAACCCTAGCTCTTTCAGCTGAAAGCCTCGGCGTAAAGAAAACCTTCGAAATATCAAGCTTAAAGACGCACCCATGCTCCCGATAGATTGTTTCAGTACCTCCCTTGCCTGCTAAAACCTCGTATCCTCCAACCCTGTATTCTCCTGAAAGGGGTTCAATCTTATTGAGCACAACCCTGATGTTCTTCATAGATTTGAGAAAAGCTTCTCCAATAATCTTACGGCGGCTGGAAAGCTCCTCAGGAATTTGAAGAATACAAACGTCCCCGATGATGTCGAAGGAACTTGGTAAAAGTTTAAGCTCTTCTTTAGTTAAAGCTTCTCGAAGCATATCTAATGGGCTGATCCTCCGGACGGATTCTTCAAACTCCTCCGTAATGACTTCTCCTTCAATTCCAAGCCCTCCTAGAGGAAGCTCTCTAAGGATAGGTATGATGATGAAATCGTTTCTCCTCTTGATTGAAAGAGTATTGTCGACGAGTTTATTACTCCTTAGGATGCTGAGAGTTTTCTCTCCAAGCTCCTTTTTAACTAAAACGCCTTTAGCAATCCTAGTGTTTTTGATCAACAATTCTCCAAACACATTGCGTTTTTATAAAACTTTAATAGATTGCTCAGACGCTTCGAGAAAGGTTGGCAAGCCTGGTCGAAACAGTATTAGAAATAGTTGTCTTCACTTGCCTAGGGGCGGTTCTAAAAAGGCTCCGAATTCTCAACGAGTCTATTGGCAGAAAATTACTTTCGCTATCCCTTAACGTTCTCCTCCCCCTTATAGTGTTCCGCTCGTTTGCAACCGTGAGAATATCCATGGGAGAGTTCCTCCTACCGATGGTCGGGCTTCTGATAAACCTCTCGCTCTTGACTATTGCCTATTTTGTTTCCAGGAGCATTGAAATGAGCGGTGCTCGGAAAGGAGCTTTCCTACTTGCATGCAGCACTCTTAACATCGGCATAATCGGACTGCCTTTCATAAGCCTGTTCTTCAATGCAGAGGGTGTTGCAACCGCTTCCCTAATAGATATAGGCAACTCCATATACGTTTTCGCCATCGCTTTCCTAGTTGCCTCGCGCTTCAACCCTTCGAAGAGCAAAAGGTCTTTGAAAAGCAATGTTAAAAACCTCTTAACACAGCCATATATCTTATCCATAATAGCTGGATTAGCTACCAACCTGTTAAGATTAGATTTTCCTCCGCAGGTCAGCGAATTGATATTTTTTGTCTCGCTGTTTAATGCTATAATAGTGCTTCTCGCAGCGGGGGTTTTCATCAGGCTTCCTGGGAGAAGCCTCCTGTGGGAAGTGTTTTTATCAGCATTCGTAAAAGTATTTATTGGAAGCTTAATAGGCTTTACCTTTGCAGTCTTGCTTCAACTGGCTCCGCAAGCATTGAGGGTCATGATAATCGTTGCTTCTCTGCCCCCTGCCTTCATGACTCTTGTACACGCTGGTGCTGAAAATCTTGACTTGGAATTTGCCAGCATATTGTTGGGCTCAATACTCGCCATAGGCATTCCTGTAATAGTTTTCTACGGCTTATTCTTCTCGCTCTAAATGTTCTCTCTTTTGAATACGTCTACCCCCTTGGATAAAGACGTAACTTTTACGTCAAGGGATTTAAGCGTAACGCTTATGCGGCTCTCCGCTTAGTGCTCCACCATAAAGGTTTTAAACAGTTAATCTCGGAGGGGTGCAGAGTTTGCCGGTTACTGGGCTGAGTAGAGCAAGCTGGTTTAAAAAGAAAATGCGGAGGATTATGATACGATTAGACAAGCTTTCTGAGAATAGGATTGTTTCATTCTCAATATACTTTTCTTCTGTTGCTTTTTTCCTTGGCATAATTCTTCTCCCTTCTCTTCTAGGGGTTCTGAGTAGGATTGATGCTGTCCAAGAGGTTTTTAAAAACCGAGAGTTGCTTGAAAAATCTTTTTCAGCAATTTTCTCATCCATTGCATTAGCTGCTTTAGTTTCATTTTTAGATGTGGCTGCTGGGCTTCCATTGGCTTGGTTGATTGCCAAGAGGAAGTATAGTTGGATAAGACTCATAGACTATTTATCGGACCTCCCCATGATAATTCCGACTGTGATTCTAGGATACTCCACTTTAATGCTTTGGTGCGAAGAGCCGCCTTTCTTAAGCCTAGGATTTCCGGGTATTTCGCCAGGGTTTATCACAGTCCTTCTTCTCCACTTCTCTTTCTCCTATCCTGTGGTAGTGAGAGTTCTAGTAGGGAAGCTCATGGAATTGGATGCTACGTACGAGGTTGCGGCAAGAGTCCTCGGAGCATCATCCTTCACCGCCGCTAGGACAGTGAGTATTCCAATGATTAAATCGGGCATCATCGCTTCACTCATACTCTCTTTTGCAAGGTCTCTTTCGGAAACCGGCGCTACAATAATGGTTGCGGGAAGCTTTGAAAACGGGCCGGTATTCATAAAGAGGTCTATTGACAAGGGTCTAGTTTCCCCGATGGTTTTCGTAAGCCTTATGCTGATAGTTCTCTCCGTACTGTCTCTTTTAGGATTGAGAATACTGGGTTTCAGACTGCGAGTGCCCTTTAGAAAAGCGTATAAGATAGAGCCGGCTTTAAGCAGTAAGAAAGTAACTTGCGCTAGAGATCTCCTTGTTATTTTAATTTTCTTCTTCTTCGTTCTCCTTCCTGCAGCTTATGTCATCATTGCTAGGCTACCGCTAGTAGCTAGGTTAGATTTGGTTAAGCAAGTTTTCTTTCAAGAGGGCATTTGGGCTTCATACTGGTTGAGCGTCATGAACTCTTACGCTATCGGCTTCCTAACTACTGTGGTTAATGTCCTTTTCGGCCTGCCTATGGCCATAATAATATCTAGGAGGAAGTTGGGGAGGGTGTTTTCAAGAATTTTGGATGCTTTAAGCAACGTATCGATAATAATGCCTTCGGTAGCTCTGGGTGTTTCAATAAGCTTGTTCTGGGGGGCTTCAGGGATTCCAGACTTCTTCATGGTGCTTCTTGCTCACCTTTGCATCACCTTTCCTTACACGGTTGCCACAATGGTTTCCGCATTTGAAGACCTGCCTGTCGAGCTTGAAGAAGCTGGCAGGACGCTGGGCGGCTCTCCATTCGCAGTTTTCAGATCAATAGTGCTCCCCATAGCAAAATACTCTTTCCTCTCAGGAGCAATACTTACCTTCACTAGGAGTGTGAATGAGACGGGGGCTACGCTCGCGGTTTCTAAAACGTTCAAAACAGTGTCGGTCCTATTGGTGGATTGGGTCAAGTCCCCGAACATGAAGACTGAAGCGGGAATGGGTACGCTAATACTCATGATCATATCGCTAGTATTTCTCATTGTTTTCAGATATTTCTACGCTAAAGGAGGGGGTAGAGCTGCCTGAAGTTGTTTTGAAGAACGTTGGAAAAAAGTTTAACGGCATTACTGCCTTAGAAGATATTAACATTACTTTTGAAGACGGTGAGTATGCTTGTGTGCTCGGCCCCACCGGTAGCGGTAAGACAACGCTCTTGAAGGTGATAGCTGGCTTAGTAGAGCCTGATCGTGGAGAAGTATACATAGACGGTAAGAGTGTAAAAGGTATTCCTCCTGAGGCTATAGGTGCCGTTTACATGCACCAGCAATACGCTCTTTTTCCTCATCTAACCGTAAGCCAAAACATATCCTTCGGCCTTCTTGCAAGAGGTGTTAGCGAGGAAGATGCTAAGAGAAGAGTATTGGAAGTCTTGGAAATAGTAAAGCTGGGCAAGTGGGCGGATGCGTATCCGCGCGAACTCAGCGGAGGTATGCAGCAAAGAGTTGCCTTAGCAAGGTGCTTGGCGACAGGAGCTAAGTTACTGCTTTTAGACGAGCCCTTGGGAGCGCTCGACGCTAGGCTCAGGCTCGAGGTTAGGAGTGAGCTCGCTAGGATAGCTGAGGAGCTTAACTTAACAGTAATCCATGTTACTCATGACCAGTCGGAAGCTATGTCGCTTGCTGATAAGCTGGTTCTCTTAAGGAACGGAAGAATTTTACAAGCGGGTCCTCCGGAAGAAGTCTATTTAAAACCCAATAGTATTTTCTCAGCATACTTTGTAGGTGAGAGCATTTTATTAGAAGGTGCAATTAAGAAAATCAATGGGAACAGTATTTTCATAGAGCTTAGAAACGGCATGGTGGTGGAAGCACTTTATGAAGAAGGCTTTAGGGAGGGTGATCTGGCTGTGGCTGCCGTGAGGTGCGAAGATATAATTGTGGGCGAAGGACCATTAATGGGTCTGCTTAAGGAGATTAGTTTCCTAGGCAGCTTTTCTAAAATTGTCTTCGAACTCCCCGGAGGTATGAAAATACCCGTCAATATTCCACTCGCCGATTTTATTAAAAGCAACTTCAGAATAGGAATGGCTCTCCAGCTAACAATACCTAAAGAAAGAATCCGGCTCTTCAAATATCCAGAGATAGGCATAGCTAAGGAGATAGAGGCTGTCTGAAATGCCGAGCATCAGAGTAGAGGGAGTTACTAAGAGATTTGGAAAATTTACCGCTCTAGAAAACATTAACATAAGTGTGAATGATGGGGAATACGTCTCGATAATCGGTCCGTCGGGATGCGGTAAGACAACTTTGCTAAGGATAATCGCAGGAATAATAAGAGAATACGAGGGGCATGTATACGTTGACGGGGAGCTTTTCGACGATAAGCCTCTTGAGAAAAGGAGCATTGGGTATGTCTTTCAAAACATCGCTCTTTTCCCAAACATGAATGTCGGCGGAAACGTATCCTATAGTCCTAAAGCGAAAAGATTTGACTCGGAGACAATAAGATCAGTAACCCTCGAAATGCTTGAGCTCATGAAACTGACGGACCGTTACTATGACTACCCCACTAGACTCAGCGGAGGCATGCAGCAGAAGACTGCTTTAGCGAGAGCACTTGCCTCTGGGGCCAAGCTTCTTCTACTGGACGAGCCGCTTTCACTTTTAGACTTGAAAGTCAGGACAGAGCTGAGATATGAGCTTAGACGTATTGTTAAAGACCTTGGCTTAACAGCTATTCACGTTACGCACGACCAAGAAGAGGCGATGGCAATTTCTGACAGGATAATCGTAATGAGGAGAGCACGAGTCGTTGAAGAAGGAGCTCCGTTAAACTTATACTTAAGGCCTAAGGAGATTTTTACAGCATACTTCTTGGGGGAATCTAACGTTTTAGAAGGAAGCGTCGTAGAATCTGATGAAAAATTCTTGAAAGTGGATGTGGAGGGTGTTTTACTGAAGGCTAGGAATACTGGTTTTAAAATCGGTGAGAAAGTTGTAGTCATGATTAGGCCTGAGCTCATAGAACTGGTAAACCACGGTGTTAATGGGATTGTTATGAAAAAGATTATGGAGGGTTTCTTTATCAGGCTGATAATCGGAATTGGAGGCATGAGGATATCTGTTAAGCAACCGTATTGGAGGGTTTATGGTATAAACGTGGGTTCCACGGTTAAACTTAGCTTCCCGGAAGAGCACGTACTAGTATACAAGTATCCGGAGAGAGGCTTATATAGTGAGATTTCTCTCTATTAATTTAGAGTTGGCTTCGAAAGAGCTGGAGAAATGGCTGAAAGATAGGAGGAAGAGAAAGTCGATGGAGCTTATAGTCGAGCATGCAGACAAGGTTCTCCAGGTTGTCGACGAGCTTTTGAATATGGCAAGGGCTTCCATAGGTCCAGAGGCACAAAGCGTCGGGAAAATATATGAAAGACAGGATCAGATGGAGAAGGATGCAGATTTTCTAAGGAGGAGACTCATGCAAGAGATGGCTAGGAGCGAGCTTTCTCCAGACATGAAGAAGTATTTCATGGAGTTGTCGCGAGAAGTCGATATGGTTGCAGACTATGCTCACGGAGCTGGTAGAGTATTGTTCTTCTTACCTTTAAGCAATCTAAACCCAGAGATTAAAAACAAGATAGAGCAGATGTGTGTTAAGACTAGGGATTGCGCGCTATGTTTGAGAGACGCCCTGTCTGCAATACTCTCGCTAGAGAATAAGAGGGCTGTAGAGTTGAGCGATAAGGTTGAGGAGTATGAGAGAGAAGTTGACATCCTCTACATGGAGGCTAGGAAGCTCCTCCTCGACGAAAAATATTCTTCACTCGACCCTAGGATGGTAGTGTTCCTCTCAGAGCTTTTCGAAGCCATTGAGGAAACATCTGATCGGTGTGAAGACTCCGTAGATCATTTCAGGATTCTACTGGCTGAACTAACTAAACCAAGATAATGGTCGAATTCATGCTTTAATACCCTTAACAACACCTAGTCCTCTAGTCCTCCCTTCCCTAAATATGAATGTTTCCCCAACCCTTAGATATTCTGGCCTCTTGATGAATTCGAACTCAACAATGTCGGTATCGCCTGTTCTCAGAACATCTTTGCTCATCTTAACTATTCTTGCTGCCTGTCTAACAGTCCTTGTTTGAATAACCGGCTCGTAGCCAAGCATTATCGTAGTAGGGTGGTGGAGAACCCTTATTTCAGCAGTAAATCTTCTAACAGCGTAAGTCTTAGACTTAACGTCTAGAAGAACCATCCCGGTCCTAATCTCGTCGTAGTCAACATTGGTAATTGCTAACGCAGCGATCTGCCCTGCACTAGCCTTCTCAACATTAACCCTGTTGACATGAATCGACTTGACCCTCACCGTCCTAAAGGAGCCGTCGTCGAAGGGACCGAGGAGTAGCATTTCATCCTTCTTAACAACACCTTGCTCAACAAGCCCGCCTACAACCAGTCCAACTCCTTCAACATAGAACTTTTCATCGATGAAACATAGGGTCTCCATATCGGATTTCTCGCTCCAATCAGTCTTGGGCGGGAGCGCGTTCAGGAAGAATTTCAACTCTGACAATCCTTTCCCCGTGGTGTTTGAGACTAGGAAGATGGGGCATACTCTTAGATGGGGCATTATCCTTGCTGCTAGCGAAGCGTCACTACTACTCTTTATGATGAAAGGTATCTTGTTAACGCCAGGGAGCTTTAGAATAGTCTCAACATCGCTTAAGGTCTTTGAAAGAACCTCTGGTGGAGTCATGTCTATTTTCGTCACCACCATGAATACAGGTATTTTTAGAGCAACCGTGAGACCAAGGTGTTCTCTAAAAGTCCCTATTGGACCAGCGTTTCCACCAACTACTATACAAACATAATCCGGCAGGTTTCCGAGGATCCCTCTTATTGTTGTCCTCAAGTACCTCTCGTGTCCAGCCAAGTCTATTAGAGATATTATCTTCGAGCCGTTTAGGAAAATCTTAGACTCGTCATAGGAATCTAACGAATCATTTATCGAAACACCCTTAGAGTCGAAGCCTAGGAGGTGAATGGATACCGAGGAAGACCTTCTGAACCTTATTTCATGAAGATATCTTGCAACCATACTCATGGCTGCACCATTGCCATCGTCAAGCCTACCGAAAACTAGGACTCCTTTCAATGTTGATTTGCCTGAGTCGACATTTCCGAGTAGGGCGACTGAGACCTGGACTGGTGGGAAGTCGACAGTCCTTCTTACAAGTACCTCCAGAACCTTCCCCCTTCTCCCTTTTTCAATCCTAGTAATCATGTAGGAGGCTCCTATCATACCAGTTATCTTATCCAAAGTCTTCAAACATTTCTCGACTTCATCATCGGTAAGCCCAATGGTCTCACCATCGTTGCTCACACCAAGCTCGTAAAAGGCTTCTCCCCTACCCTCGTTAAGCCTATAGTTTAGCTGAGTGGCGAGCTTCTGCAGCCTCTTCTCATCCGTAGTAGTTACTAAAAGCTTGTACTCTACATTACCCTCTTCCCTTTCTTTTTCCAAACTCTTGAGAAGATGCTGAGAGGGGTTGATTAACTTTATCAAAACATGTCTCGTATACTTGTAAGCGTAAAAATAGGCTCGCTTATAAAATCAATTAAATTAGGATTTTTTAGAAAAACTTATTTGCCAGAACGTTTTGCAACAAGGTGTGGTGAGGAGAAGAGGGTCTGGGGATGTTTAAAACAGATGACCTTAACTTACCCATCCGATTTGCTTTAAAAAACAGTGTCTTCTTATAAGGAAAGGAAGTTCATTCCCATTAATGATGTTTAAAAAGGATTTATCACTCAGGGATTTTAAGAATGGTGATTTCAATCTACGATAAGCTATGCCCAAACTGTGGTGGAGACATTAGTTCCATCAGACTTGAAAAAGGGCTTCCCTGCGAGAAATGCTTGCCTGGGGAAAGTGTTGAAGTAGATAAAATAGCCTCCGGAAAACTTGGAGAAGTAATAGAGGTTAGGAGGCTTGAAGAAGAGTGGTCCAGCTTCTTTAAAGACTTTATTGGAGCTCCGCCTTGGAGCCTCCAAGCCTCCTGGGCGAGGAAAGTCTTCCTGAAAAGGTCTTTCGCACTAATAGCCCCTACTGGAATCGGTAAGACTTCGTTCGGAATAAGCATGGCCGCTTTCTTAGCGTCTAAAGGCAAGAAATCCTACATAATAGTTCCGACGAGAATACTTGTAGAACAGGTTAAAGAAAGAATGGAGAAGATCGTAGACAGTAACTGGATAATTGCAATCGGCGAAATGACCGAAAAAGAGAAGGCTGAGGCTAAAGAGCGTTTGAAGAAGGGTGATTTCAGGATAATAGTCTCGACCTCGATGTTCCTGTATAGGAATTATGAGATTATACCCAGACCTCTGGACTTTGTTTTCGTAGACGATGTAGACTCTTTTCTAAAGACTGCTAAAAACATAGATAAATCACTATATTTAATAAACTTCGATAAAGAAGATATTGAAAAAACAATCGAATTCATAAGAATGAGGAGGAGAAGGGGAGAAGGCAATACGGAATCCTTGTACGATGAAATCAGAGAAATCTCTAAGAAAGCGAAGGGGGTAATAGTTGTTTCTTCCGCCACTTCTAACCCGAGGACGAGTAGGATACGATTGTACAGAGAATTATTGGGGTTTGAAGTAGGCAGGCCCTCTTTCTACATTAGGAATGTTGTTGACGCTTTCACCTACTCGAAGAAAGAGTTAGAATTAGTCGACTGGGTTAAGAAACTGGGTAATGGAGGGCTTGTCTTCGTTTCTTCCGACAAGGGTAAGGAGTTTGTAAATCGCGTTGTAAGCCTTCTTTCAGAAAATGGGATAAGAGCCCTATCTTATGAGAAGCTTGAAGAAGAAAACTTGAAAAAATACGAAAAAGGTGAAATCGATGTTCTGGTGGGTATTGCTAGCTACAGGAATCCGTTGGCAAGGGGACTTGATCTGCCTCACGTCGTTAAGTATGCTTTATTCTTTGGGGTTCCGAAAATAATTGTAAGCCTAAGAGTAGAGGAGAATGCGTTACACCTTTTATGGCTTGTAGCATCTATAAGAAGCCTAGCCTCTAAAAATGAGTATTTGAAGAGCTTCTTGCCCAAGATGGATAGATGGCTCAGATTCCTCAGGCGTTCAGCATCATTCCTATCGGAAGAAGGAACAATGATTAATGAAAAAGCAAAGAAATATCTAGAGAATATTAGAAAAGAAATAATGGAGTTCCTAGGGGACGAGAAGGCTTTAAAAATCATAGACGAGTCTAAGGAGATATCGCTTAGAAAAACCGGAGAGGGTCTTGAGCTAGTAGTCTCTGATGCCACTGCCTATTTGCAGGCTAGCGGGAGGACTTCGAGGCTCTATGCTCAAGGGCTCACTAAAGGTTTTTCACTCATACTTGTAGACGACGATAAATCATTCTACCATTTACAGAAAAGAGTCAGATGGTTCGGTGAGGAAATAAGCTTCGTCGACGTTAAAAGCATAAACATCGACGATTTAATAAACGAGATCGAGAAGGAAAGGAGGCTTGTTAGAAGCATATTAGAGGGAAAGGTTAAGAGCGAGACTAAAGATGTTCTTAAACCCGTATTACTTGTCGTCGAGTCACCCAATAAGGCTAGGACTATCGCCAGCTTCTTCGGCAGACCCATAGTCAGGCTGATCAATGGGCATAAAGTGTACGAGACGACTACTGGAGAAAACTATCTCATGATAACTGCTTCCCTAGGGCATGTTTTCGATCTTGTTAAAGACAAGTATTTCCACGGCGTCATCGTTAACGATAAGATAATTCCAGAATACGAGATAATAGAGGGTAAGGAAAGCATAGTTGAGAGCTTGAAGGGCATCAGCATGGAGGTAGATAGAGTTCTAATAGCGACGGACCCAGATACTGAAGGCGAGAAAATATCGCATGACTTAATGCTGTTACTGAGGCCTTTCGTTATAAAAGTAGAGAGAGCAGAGTTTCACGAGGTGACGAGGAAAGCTATAATCCGCGCCCTAAGGGAACCGAGAGACTTCAATATGAACCTTGTTGAAGCACAAGTTGTTAGAAGGATTGCGGACCGATGGGTTGGATTCGAATTATCGCAATACTTACAGAAAGTTTTTAAGAAGAATTGGCTTTCAGCTGGAAGGGTCCAGACGCCTGTCCTAGGGTGGATAATAGAGAGATACGACCTGAGCAAGGAGAAAACTCCTCTAGTATTAATCGTGTTGAAGAAAGACGGTAAATCTCTGAGGATAGAATTTCCATTGGAGGAATGGGAGGAGTCCAAGGATTTCTTCACCAATCTGGACAAGATTGAAATCCAAGTCTTGGAGGAAAGGATTGAAAACAGGGCTCCGCCGCCCCCTTACAGGACGGATACGATGCTTAGGGATGCTGGCGAGAAGCTTGGGTTCAGCCTACCAAAGACGATGCAGTTAGCACAGGATCTCTTTGAAATGGGTTACATAACTTATCATAGAACTGATTCGACAAGGGTTTCTGACGCCGGCATAAGTTTGGCAAGAGAGTATATTGGGGAAAACATTTCGCCAGAGTATTTCCATCCGAGAGTATGGAGCAAGGAGGGTGCGCACGAGTGTATAAGGCCAACGAGGCCCATAGACGTTGAAGAGTTGAGGACAATGATATTCACTGGGCAGGTAGAGGGCTTGACGAGAGACCACATGATGCTTTACGACTTGATTTTTAAAAGATTCGTTGCAAGCCAGATGAAAGAGTGTAAAATCAAGATTCTAAGGATTAGCGTTAAAGCATTGAGTGTGGAGAAGGAAATTGAAATCATTAAGGAAATCGTTGAAAATGGCTTCAACATTGTTCTCCCGATTGAACTGCAGGCTCTTTTCGAAGGTTTGGTTGACGTTTCAAAAGCTAAGAGGCTGATATACAGGCCGAAAGCGTATCCGCATACGTGGGCCAGCATAGTTCAGGAAATGAAGGAGAGGGGTTTGGGAAGGCCATCAACGTATGCAACGATAGTTCAGATGCTTCTTGAAAGAGGCTACGTAATTGAAAGAAAGGGCTTCCTGATACCGACTAGACTGGGGCGGACAGTGTATTCTTTACTTAAGAAAAAGGAAGAAATTGTAGGTTTTGTTTCGGAAGGTTTTACTAGGAGGATTGAAGATGAGATGGATGAGGTTGAACTCGGTAGGAAGAATTGGCAAGAAATACTTTTCGAACTCTATAGGGAAATTAAAAACGCGATGAAACAATTGAACCAGGGGGCGGCGTAGAACTCAAGAGTTTTTAACACATGCTTCTATAAACCCTTTAAACAGGGGGGCTGGCTTAAGCGGTCTGGACTTAAACTCGGGATGAGCCTGGGTAGCTACGAAGAACGGATGGTCTTCAAGCTCTATGAATTCTACAAGCCTCCCATTAGGTGATGTTCCTGAGAAAACCATCCCATGCTTCTGAAGCACATCGTGATATGCTGGGTTAACTTCATACCTGTGCCTATGCCTCTCATAGACTAATTGCGCACCACCGTACAATTTTGATACGAGAGTATTCGGCTTGAGAACCGCTGGGTACGCGCCGAGCCTCATAGACCCTCCATATCTGGAGTTTTTCAATACCTCTTTTTGTTCCGGAAGTATGTCAATAACCGGGTGAGGAGTATTAGGGTCGAATTCTGTTGAGTTAGCTTTCTCCAGACCTGTGACGTTCCTAGCGTATTCTACAACAGCCAATTGCAATCCCAAACAAAGACCTAGGAAGGGTATTTTCTTCTCCCTAGCATGTTTTATAGCCATTATCTTACCTTCAATCCCCTTGGTGCCGAAGCCCCCTGGAATTATTATACCTTTCAAGTCGTTGAGAACAGAAAGTTTACCACTGTCTTCTTCAAAATCCATGGAGTCTATGAACCTGAGAACAGGCTTTACGAAACTTGCTGCGCACGCGTGCTTCACAGCCTCTATTACCGATATATACGCGTCTGGAAGCCTGTATTCCCCTGTCTCAAAATATTTCCCCACTATCCCTATCTCAACTTTTTGCGTAGCATTGTTTAAAGAATCTACGAATCGTCTCCAATCATCAAGATTGGGTTCCCTCGGCTCCATTCCGAATTTTTCCAAAATTTTATTTCCGAGGTTCTGCTTTTCAAATATCAGCGGAAGCTCGTAGACGTTCTCTAGATCCGGGTTTGAAATAATATGGTCTTTCGGAACATTGCAGAATATTGATATCTTCTCCCTCCTAACCTCATCTATAAAGTCTTCTGCTCTGCAAATTATGAAATCCGGCTGTATTCCAAGTTCTCCAAGCCTCTCAACCGATTGTTGAACAGGCTTGGTCTTCATCTCTCCCAGATGCTTGGGCACCGGCAGGTAGGCGACATGGATGAATATTACTTTATCACCCTCAGCCTTCATTAGTCTTGCAGCCATGTAGTATATTTCGCTTTGATACTCGCCCACCGTGCCCCCTATTTCGACGATTGCGAAATCTGCTTGAGCCTCTTTAGCTGCATCCCTTATTCTACGCTTTATCTCATCAGTTATGTGTGGAATAACTTCCACAGTTTTCCCAAGGTACTCTCCTCTTCTCTCCCTCTCTATTACTGTCCCATATATCTGTCCCGTCGTGATATTGTTCTTCCTAGGAATATTGATGTCAAGAAACCTTTCATAATGGCCGAGGTCCTGGTCTATTTCGCCAGCGTCTTCAGTAACCCATACTTCACCGTGCTCCGTAGGTCGTAAAGTACCAGCGTCCCAATTTAGGTAAGGGTCTATCTTAACCGCTGTCACACAATAGCCTCTGGCTTGAAGGATTTTCCCTATGGATGCTGCAGTAATCCCCTTCCCTATCCCGCTTATCACTCCGCCGGTCACAAAGATATAATTTGTATGCATAACAAGAACCTCCACGACTCTGTAATAAGCGTTTTCCCCTACCTGTAATTTGCATTAAAGAAGATTAAACCGGTTCTGAAGGCTTAAGAATTATAGTAATAACGGAGTCGTAAACATTAGCATAACTTATATATTGTTTAAAATCCTAAGGGGACAGCCTTGAAGTTCCTAAGATGCAAAGAAGTATCCAAACGCGTGAGGGGCAGGGTTGCAATAATAGGGGCGGGGCCTGCTGGACTGGCTGCAGCAGGCTCTTTGATTTGCGACGGAGCTGAGGTAGATGTTTTCGACATGCTGCCTGAAGCAGGTGGTCTCTTATTATTCGGCATACCAGAATTCAGAATACCCAAGACAGGGGTTAGAGAGGGCATTAGGGAACTTGTTGAAAAAGGGGTTTGCTTCCATCTCCGCAAGAAGGTTCACGACTCGGGGGTTTTCGACATCGACTTCACAGAACTGCTTGAAAAGTATAATGCTATACTGGTTGCAACCGGGGCCTGGGAGCCTCGCAGGCTTAATGTTGAAGGCGAGGATTTATTCGGGGTCTTCCACGCAGCGCCCTACATCGTGAAATATTACTTGACGAAGTACGGGTACTCTCCGGCTTCGGAGCTTCCACGTCTTGGAAACTCCGTGGCTGTAATAGGGGCTGGTCTAGTGGCGGTGGATTCTGCGCTACTGGCTATCGAGACTGGTGTTAAAGAAGTATATTTGGTTTACCGAAGAACTAGGAAGGAGGCTCCTGCCGGGGAAAGGGAGCTTGCAAAACTGGAGGAAAGCGGCGTCAAGATAATCGAGTTAAAGTCCCCAATTCGCTTCGAGGGTGAAGACGGCAAGTTGAAGAAAATGGTCACCATAGATATGAAGCTCGGCCCTCCTGATAAAAGCGGCAGGCCCTCGCCGGTGCCAATACCGGGTTCGGAAAGCGCCTTTGAAGTGGATTCAGTTATAGTCGCTACAGGGGGTCTTTCAACACCACCGTTCAAGAAACATGTTGATAAAATACGTATCATGGAAGACGGTAGAATAATAGTGGATGAAAAAAGGAGGACTACTAAAACAGGCGTGTTTGCAGCCGGGGATGTAGAATCCGGCCCATCTCTAATAGGTCCCGCCTTAAAATCTGGGATGATTGCCGCAGAATCCATAAAAGAATACTTGATTAAATTAACTTAGCATACCCTCTTATTTAGAAGGTTTGGAAACCGACTTTTAAATATTGTTAGAAATCCCATTCTACAGGTACTTCTCTGCCTTCCAATGCAGACTTGTAAACGGCTTCGAGAATAGCCTGGACCCTCAAACCTTCGATAGCCGGTGAAAACAATGGCCTATTCTCCTTAACGGATTGTATGAATGCGCGTATCCTCATTTCGTAAATATCTGTTTCAAAAGGTATTTTATCCTGAGGCTTAACTACCATTCTCACCCCGTTAACATCCTTATAGATTTCAAGAGGGTCTAGCTGAGCCCCGCCTTCAGTACCTAACAGTGCAAGATTAAACTTATCTTTGCTTATGAAAGAGGCCCAGCTTGTTTCAAGAAGCATCGTAAGATCTTTTTTGAAACGTATGAGTGCAAAAGCATTGTCTTCTACTTCAAACTCCTCGGGTTTCCATGTTTTGCCCCAGCACCCTTTAGCAGCCATCTCCGGCCTCCTACCGAACTTAGTGTAAACTACTCCGAAAGCCTTCTCCGGCTTGGGGAAGCCAGTAACATACATTACGAAATCAACCGCATAGCAACCTATGTCGAATAAGGGCCCTGCTCCCGCAAGACTTTTACTAATGAAGGTTCTTCCGGGAGGTATTCCCCACCTTCTGAGAGCAATCGCCCTAGAGTAATAAACATCCCCCAGTTCACCAGAGTCGAAAACCTTTTTGATAAGGTTTAGATCTGGCCTAAACCTTGTTTGGAAACCCACTATAAGTATTCTACCAGTCTTCTTAGAGGCTTCATACATTTCTAAAGCGTCCCTGAGATTCCCGGCCATGGGCTTTTCTACTAGGACATGGGCCCCCTTTTTCATCGCAACTATAGCCGGGTCTTTATGAAACATGTTGGGTGTGCAAATGCTAGCAGCGTCGATTTCCTCCTTCTCAAACATCTCGTTGTAATCAGAGTAGTATCTTGGAATTTTGAACTCTTCAGCAAAGCTCTTAGCAGCATTAAAATCCACGTCTGCGCAGGCAACAATATCCACTTCGTCAATCTTCATATAATTTGGAGCGTGTGCAAACCTCGCTATTCCTCCGCATCCAACTATTCCTACTTTAATCTTCGGACTCACGGTACCGGCATGAGAGGCTTTTTTAATTGCTTTTATCAAACACTTTTATGACAAACAGCTTGATGCGGACGAATCCCATGAAGGTCCCTCAATATCGCTTAAATAAGAGCTTTAAGAGGATAAGCAGGCTCTGATGAGCAAAGATGGCGCCGACAAAAAGCTGAAGTGGATTTACGGAAGAGCATTCGCTAGCTCTCTCGGTAATGGTATGATTTCGCCCTTCATATACGTTTATGCAGCTAGGATCGGCGCTTCTTCAGGCGAAATAGGGTGGATGCATTCTTTCAACAATCTTTTCACAAACAGCCTCCAGGTTCCTTTCGGGAGGCTTACTGATAGCATTGGCAGGAGAATTCCGATAATAGTTATTACAAGCATTTTAGCATCCCTCCTGTGGATCCCCATAGCTCTTGTCACTCAGCCCAAGGTTTTCATCTTTTTAGTTGCATTACAGTTCCTATTAGCATCCATCTCGGTTCCCGCATGGAATGCTTTAATAAGCGAGTCTTCTCAAGCCTCGACTAGGAGCATCGTAGTTTCCAACATAAACATAGCTTCTTTAACCGGAGGCCTAATAGCAACATTCTTCTCAGGATGGTTAATAGACTATGCTGGGGGAGAGATAATCGTATCGGCTGCACTTGCGAGCATCTTAGGTTCGACAGGGGCCCTTATACTTTTAAAAGTGAAGGAGAAGAAAATTAAGCAGCGTCGGATAAGCCTGGGCCCCCTCTTCAGTATTTCAGACATACCCAATTTAATCAACGAGAATACTGACTTCAGGTTTTTCCTAAAACTAGTAGCGCTGCAGAGCTTCTTCATGTCCTTCGCATGGCCATTATTCACCATTACCACGGCAATAGTTCTCAATCTCGGCATGGGAGAGGTGGGAGTGCTCTCAGTAATTCAGACTGTTTCAACAATCCTTTCCCAAGCCTTAATGGGGCGTCTTTCATTGAGAATCGGTAAGAAACCGCTGATAGTTTTCCATTACGTCTCGCTCACCGCTGTCCCTCTCGTATACTGTTTCGCATCCGGCTTCATCCACATAGCCGTTTTAAACTTGTTCCTAGGATTCGTAGCGGCTTCCGGAAACGCTACAATCCTACCGTACATTTTAGATACTATCCCAGAAGACCGTGTTGGAGAGGCCACTTCAATATACAACATGATTGTGGGCATAGCCTACTTCACGGGTTCAGCTCTGGGAGGAAACCTTACAGAGCTATTAAACCAATCCTTCGGGAGAACCGTGAGCCTCAGAATAGGATACTTTGCATCCGCGTTGGGAAGGTTTATCATGGGGGTCTCCTTTCTAAAAATCAGGGAGACAAGTCAATCGACTAAAAGAAAATAGAATTAAAACAGTTAGTTCCAAGACCAGATGCCTCTTACCACTGGAATGATGCTTCTAAACTTATTAGAATAGCTTAATTTTGGACTAGAAGTAATCTAATGAGATTGTTTTCAAGACGCTATTTATTTCCGTAAGCTCCTGTGGGCTGAGCCTCCAGCCTGCTGCACCAGCATTCTCCTCCGCCTGCTTGGGGTTCTTAGCCCCAGGTATTGGGACAACATTCCCCTCTCTTAGCAGCCAATTCATTGCAACTTGAGCAATGGTCTTGCTCTTGGCTTTGGCGATTCTCTCAAGAACCGTTAGAAGCCTGCTTATCTCAGCCAGGTTCCTGTCCGAGAAAAGCTTGTTATGCCTCCTGACATCGTCAGAAGGCTTATTGCTCAGACTATACTTTCCGGTTAAAGCTCCTTGAGCAAGCGGACTATAGGCTATTATAATTATGTTCTCCCTCTTGCAATACGGTATCACCTCCTCCTCGATCTCCCTCTGAAGCATATTGTACCTCACCTGATTCGAAGCAATGACTGCGTCGGACAGGTGCTTCCTAGCCTCTTCTAGATCCCTTACGGCGAAATTACTCACGCCGATAGCCCTTATCTTACCCTCTTTGTAAAGCCTCTCCATGGCTTGCATAGTGTGTTTCAGAGGAACCTGCTCCCAGGGGTCTGGCCAGTGAACCTGGAAAAGATCTATTTCTCTTATCCCGAGCCTCCTTAAACTGTTTTCAGCAGCCTTTAAAACGTCGTTATACCTTAAGTGCCCACCGTGGACCTTCGTGGCAATGACAAGATTCTCCCTCCCGATCTCCCTTATTGCTCTTGCTACAACCTCTTCAGAATGCCCGTCTCCATAGGCTTCAGCAGTGTCTATCAGGTTTACTCCAAGCTCATACGCTCTTACCATCGCCTTCACTATCTGCTCATCCTCAACGTCAACACCCCAAGCCTTACCGCTTGCCTGCCAAGCGCCAAAGCCTATTATAGAAACCTTCAGATCGCTCTTACCGAGTCTAACGTATTCCAATCTTCATCGATTGAGGAAAGTCGCACGGTTTATTAAGGATTATGCGAATTTTTAAAACCTGCTAATTTCTGGCTTAAAACGCTGTTTACTTAATTTTTAAGCTTAGCCTTATTTGACCCCAATGCATTCAGAGCCAAAGATTTATATATGTTGAACAGGGATTATTTCAAGTGGCTGCAGATGAATAGCGGGGAGTTTTCTCGGAAACCGGATTCTGAAGAACAGGCTTTGAATCTTAATCCGAAGGATATTTTATGCTCAGAGTATCTTCCCAACGCTAGAGTGATAGAGTGGTCTCTAAAGGCCAGGAACGTTCCAAGCGTCATTAACATTGCTTTAAACACCTTGGCTGAAAAAGGAGCTAGATTCCTCTCCGGTTTCCAAAGCATAGACTGGAATGAAAACACTATATTAGTGGGCGGTTTTATAGATCTTTCAGCTTCTAAAATTAAGGCAGAGGATATTGGAAACCTATTGAAGGATATTAATGGCGTGTTAGAAGTTAAAGTTTCTGATCAGACGTTCGATGGGCTGATAATCGATACCTTACACTTCCCACTTAGAGTTTCGGGCGAGAGAAGCTTCACTTTCAGGGTTGAAACCTTCGGGGGCATACTTAAGAGGCTCTACGACAAGTTTGGCACGGGGGCTGCGGTAATACTCTACGAAATGGGTATGGCCGCGGGTGAGAGTAAGGCTAAAAGCATAATGAAGAAGTACCATACAGATAAACTGAAGATATTGAAGCTGGTATTGGCGGAGCGGGCTGCCAAGGGCTGGTGTATTGCAGAAGTCGAGGAATTCGGTAGCAAAAGAATCGTGTTTAAGGTCAGAGAATTGTTCGAATGCCTGCCTTTCCAAGGCAAGCAGGAGAATGCTGTAAGCCAGTTTTTCAGAGGGTATTTGACCGGATTGCTCCGCCAAATACTTAACAAAGATGTGTCTGTGACCGAGGCTGAATGCATCGCTAAAGGCGACGCTGCTTGTAGATTTGTCGTGGAAGTGAAAGGCTAACGGCCGGAATTCTAAAAAGGTTTATATCCTGAGTAAGTACTGTTTTTCGCATGTTTCCAAGAAATTTTCTCTGGGGTGTTTCTGAAGCTGGTTTCCAATTTGAGATGGGTGATCCAGAGGGGAGAAACATAGATCCGAACACGGACTGGTTTAAGTGGGTCCATGACTCTAGGAACATCGCTAATAAGATTGTTAGCGGAGACCTTCCTGAAAACGGGGTGGACTATTGGGACCTTTACAGCGTCGACCATGATCTGGCTAGGGGCATGGGGATGAATGCATACAGGCTCGGAGTAGAGTGGAGCAGGATATTTCCGAAAAGCACCTCCCAAGTTAAAGTGGGCGTGGAAACTGCCTCCGACTGTGGGATGAGCAGGATAGATATTGATGCCGGAGATCTGGAAAAGCTCGAGATGTTGGCGAACATGGATGCTCTAAAGCATTATTCTGAAATTATCAATGACCTCAGAAATAAGAACTTTAAGGTAATAGTCTGTCTAAACCATTTCACTCTCCCGCTCTGGGTACACGACCCCATAGTTGCAAGAGATTCCAAGCTTAAGCAAGGCCCCAGAGGATGGTGTGACCGCGACACGATAGTCGAGTTCGTAAAATATGCTGCGTTCATGGCTTGGAAGCTCGGGGATTTGGTTGACATGTGGGCTACTTTCAACGAGCCGAATGTCATAGCGATGAGCTACCTTACGACTCTAGGAGGCTTCCCACCTGGTGTCCAGATGAATGTGATGAATGCTTTCAAAGCCTTTACAAGGATTTCTATGAATATGAGTATTGCTCATGCGAGGGCTTTCGAAGCCATTAAGAAGTTCGATAATCAAAGGGCTGACGCGGACAGTTCTGAGCCTGCTTCTGTAGGAGTTATTCAAAACGTTATCCCAGTGTTGCCATACGACTCTTCTAAAGAGGCTGATTCCCAAGCATCGCGATTCGTAGAGAATATGCACAGCAAGCTATTCATAGAAGCGGTTGCATCAGGCTGGTTTGACTCAAACCTTAACGGAATAAAAGAAGATAATGAAGTTAAGACCTACTTGGGTAACAAGCTGGACTGGCTGGGTTTAAACTATTATACTCGAATGGTTGCTAGCGGAAAGAAATCATTCTTAGCCAGAATTTTCATGGGTATTCAGGCTATTCCGAGCATAATGGAGGGATACGGTTTTGCGTGTAAGGCTAACGATCTCTCAAAGGATAATAGGCCGACGTCAGATTACGGCTGGGAACTCTACCCAGAGGGTCTTGAGAAAGTTCTTGTTGAAATGTCTAAGTATGGTAAGCCGATCTACGTGACTGAGAACGGGATCGCCGACTCGGAGGACAGGCTTAGGCCAAGATACATAGTTGAGCATCTTAAGGTGTTGGAAAACCTTGTTGAAGAGAAACGCGTCGATGTCAGAGGGTACTTCCACTGGGCTTTAACAGACAACTATGAGTGGGCAAAGGGTTTCAGCATGAAATTCGGCTTGTATAGCGTTGACTTGGAAACCAAGAAGAGGCTGCCGAGAGGCAGTGTCGGAGTTCTCAAGAAGATAATTCAAAACGGAACTGTAGGCTCACGCTGATATCGTCTAAGCCATGAAGCAAAGAGGATTGGTATACATTATTCAGAAGCATGAGGCTACTCGTCTGCATTACGACTTGAGGCTTGAAATAGATGGTGTCTTGAAAAGCTGGGCTATTCCCAAGGAGCCTGAGAACAGGCCTGGGGTGAAGAGGCTCGCAATACAGGTTGAAGACCATCCTCTAGAATATGCTGGTTTCGAAGGAGTCATTCCAGAAGGCCATTACGGTGCTGGAAGAGTTGAAAGGTGGGACTTTGGACACTATGAGCTTGTTAAAAAGACAGAGGATATCATTGAAATAGAAATACATGGTGAACGGTTGAAAGGGCGTTTCGTCTTAATGAGGTTTGAGAAAGCAGGTGAGAACGCATGGTTGTTTTTCAAAAGGAGAAAACCGTGACAAAACGATATAAGCCTGTCCTTCAACAAAAACCCTAAGGTGGACAAAATGGGGAAAGTGAAGATTGTAGGAGAAAACTTGAAGAACATCCCCTGGCAGGATAAGCCTGAGGGTTACGAGGGCGTTATCTGGAGGTATGATAAGAATCCTCTAACCCAGTGGAACCCTACTAAGAGCACTGCCAGAATATTCAACAGTGCCGTAGTGCCTTTCAAAGGAAAGTTCGTAGGAGTCTTCAGGGCTGACCATAAGGATGGTAAGGCTAGGCTCCACGTCGGCTGGAGCGAAGACGGTATCTCGTGGGATATTGAGGATGAGGTAATAACTTGGAAGGACACGGAGGGAAGAATATACCAGCCTAATTACGCTTATGATCCCAGAGTCGTCAAGATAGAGGATACTTATTATATAACTTGGTGCACAGATTTCTACGGTCCCTCCATAGGCGTAGGCATGACTAAAGACTTCAAAGAGTTCATAAGGCTTGAAAACGCTTTCCTCCCTTTCAACAGGAATGGTGTGCTCTTCCCGAGGAAAATAAACGGGAAATACGTTATGCTTTCAAGACCTAGCGATGCTGGGCATACTCCTTTCGGAGACATTTTTCTGAGCGAGAGTCCAGACATGATTCACTGGGGGAGGCACAGAAGGGTCATGAGCAGAGGGGGCTCAGGCTGGTGGCAGGGACTCAAAATAGGGGCGGGTCCTGTACCTATTGAAACAAGCGAAGGTTGGCTGCTCTTCTACCATGGAGTAGTATTAACTTGCAACGGATACGTTTATAGTTGTGGTGCGGCAATACTTGATTTAAACACTCCGTCGAAAGTCCTCTACAGATGCAGAGACTATCTTTTAACTCCTGAGAAAGAGTATGAAACTTGCGGCTTTGTGCCAAACGTAGTGTTTCCCTGCGCAGCCCTAACGGATGCTGAGACCGGCAGGATAGCGCTATACTACGGCTCTGCAGACACTTATGTTTCACTAGCCTTTGCCTATGTTGATGAAGTTATAAAATACGTTAAGGAGAACTCAGAGCTTAATCCAGGGGACGCGGACGAAGGGAGATAAATACTTTTTATCTCTCCAGTTTTCCTCTTTTTCTCTAAATTTAGATTAAAAAACTAAGAGCATTAATCCCCTAAATGTTAAAGCGAGAATTTAGTCTTCAAACACATCCACGGCTTATCAATTATCACATAGCCCTTTCTCTTCAAGAGCCTTCTTACCGCTACTGCTTTGGAATAGAAGTGCCTAAGGAAGCCTTTTGCAGGTTGTCAAGCATCTGCAACAACAGATCTAATATGCCTTTGGGCTTCACTAATTGTGGATTGTCCTCATAATGCTTTATAAGGAAACTGAGGGAGATTTGACGTTGTTAACTGCAGTGATAATATGGGGTTGAATTACCGTATTTAAAGATATTTAATGAGACGATAGGATTCCTGTTTCGCTCTATCAAAAAGTCTTTGGACGACATCTAAAAATCTTAAATATCTCTTTCCGAATAAAATATACTTCAGGGATAGTCTTGGATGACCCTCCCCTATGACTCTCGGCTAGGATACCGGTTACCAAGGTTTGAGCTTACTGCAGGAGCTAATCCAGCAACTGAGCAAGACTTAGCTCGCTCAGAAAACGTTTTAAAAAGCTTCATAGAGATTGAGCACAGCAAGTTACTAATACCGCCTCTATGTATTATTAATGTTTTTAGCGGTTTTACCACTACTCAGACGCTTCTGGGGCCGGTGGTTCAGGTTATACCAGTCGATGATGTCACGGTAACTCTAAG
>Ga0105158_1000270_pt1 | contig 23096 bp, 19 predicted proteins | sample LHCtaG_FD_81567 | JGI IMG/M metagenome (GOLD analysis project Ga0105158, IMG submission 81567) | Hot spring microbial communities from Little Hot Creek, USA to study Microbial Dark Matter (Phase II) - LHC4sed_matched | ecosystem: Environmental > Aquatic > Thermal springs > Hot (42-90C) >...
CCTCAACAACGGGGACAGCCCTAGGAACGACGCACGGGTCATGTCTCCCCTTAACTTCTATGAACGTTTCTTCTCCGCGGGCAAGGTCTACTGTTTTCTGGGGCTTGGATATGGAGGGGGTCGGCTTAAACGTCACCCTGCATATGATAGGCATCCCGCTACTTATACCCCCAAGAACCCCTCCGGCGTTGTTAGTCTCCGTAGCGACCTTTCCATTCATTATGGTGAACGGGTCGTTATGCGCAGAGCCAGCCATTTCGGCCGCCTTGACGCCTGAACCGAACTCTACAGCCTTAACTGCGGGTATGGCGAACAACGCTTTGCTGATGTCTCCTTCAAGCGTGTCGAAGACGGGGCTGCCGACGCCGGGTGGAAGCCCTGTTACTTTGCACTCCACAACCCCCCCAACACTATCCCCTCTCCCCCTTGCTTCCTCTATAACCTCCACCATCCTAGCTGCAGCCTCAGGGTCGGGGCACCTCACGGGGTTCTCGTACCTCCTCTCCACTCCCGCATCGCTAACTACCCTCGCCTCGACCCCTCCTATCTTTACAGTGTAAGCTTTCACCGCAACGCCTAAGACCTCCCTTAAGAGTTTTTTCGCAACAGCTCCTCCCATAACGAAGGACGCCGTAACTCTGCCGGAGAGCCTTCCCCCGCCGCGGAAGTCGTTGAAACCCCCATACCTGATCCTGGCGGTGTAGTCTGCATGTCCTGGGCGGGGCTTGTCCCTAAACTCGTAGTACCTGCCTGAGTTGACGTCTACATTCCACACCACCATGCATATTGGCGCCCCAGTAGTGTGCCCCTCAAAAACACCCGACAATATCTCCACTTTATCCTCCTCAACCCTGCTCGTCGTCACGGTGCTTTGACCCGGCCTTCTCTTGTCAAGCTCTTCTTGGATGTCTCTCTCGCTGAGGGGAAGCCCTGCAGGACACCCGTCAACCACTGCCCCAATACACCTTCCATGGCTCTCGCCAAAGGAGACCAGCACGAAGTTTTTACCCAGAATGTTTCCTCCCAACCTAAATCCTCCTGAGGCTTGCTCCAATCTCCGCTAGGTCGTCGAGGAAGTTAGGGTAGGAGACATCCACGGACTTCTCTCCTGAGACTATGGTTTCTCCCTCCGCCGCCAATCCTGCAACCACAAGCGCCATAAATACGCGGTGATCCCCATGCGCGTCAACCGCTCCCCCCTTAACCTTCCCTCCCTTTATGATGAGCCCGTCACTCCTCTCCTCGACGTCTACACCCATCTTTGAGAGCTCCATAGCCATCACCGATATCCTGTCACTCTCCTTAAACCTCACATGCTCCGCGTTGAATATCCTCGTTTCCCCCTTGGCGAAAGCTCCCAGAACCGATACTACAGGTAATAGGTCAGGCGTGTCCCCGCAGTCAACATCAACACCCACCAGCCTCCCGCCTCCTCTAACCCTAACCCACTTCTCGCCCGCTTCAACGCTGCACCCCATGCTTCTCAGCACGTCTATTATTTTCTTGTCCCCTTGAGGCGAGTTAGCGTCGAGGTTTGTTACGGTCACGTCGGAGTCGGTGATGGCGGCGGCCGCAAGGATAAATGACGCCGACGAAAAGTCCCCGGGCACGTGGAACCTTGCAGGCTTATACTTCTCTCTTCTAGTGTGAAATGCCCTTTCCGTTCTCTCAACCTTAACGCCGAACGCCTCCATCACTTCTATGGTTATGTCCACGTATGGCTTAGATTTAAGCTCCGACGTCAAAAATATGCTTGTGTCGACTTCAGCGGTGGGGGATACTATTAGGAGGGCGGAAATGAACTGTGAACTTATGTCCCCCCTGATAAATGCCTTGCCACCACGGACCCCCCCTCCCTTAACGACTATCGGGGGTGTTCCGTCCCCTTTAGTCGACCAGCATTCCACCCCAAGCTGGTGAAGCGCATCGAGAAGCGGCCCCATAGGTCTCCTCCTTATCGACTCGTCCCCCGTTAGCACGGTGAATCCGGGAGCTAGGGCTGAAACCGCTGTGAGAAGCCTGATTGTTGTGCCTGAATTGTCCACGTTTACAACGTCCTCAGGCGTCTTCAGCGCCTCACAACCCTCGATAACCCATTTTTCCCCGTCTCTCTTAGCCCTAGCACCCAGAGCTACACACCCTCTAAAGGTAGCCATGGTATCCCTGCTCTCCAATGGCTTCAATATCTCCGATTTTCCACCGGCAAGGGATGCTAGGACAGCCGCCCTGTGCGTGTAGCTCTTTGAAGGCGGCGCCTCCACCTGTCCCTTAAGCCTACACCCTCCCGTCACCTTTATCATGGCTTTCCCCCCAAACGGTAACCTTCGCCTTCTCGTTGTTTACGCCAGCCAGCATTATGTCACCTTCAAACCGGCTCCAGGCATCCACTACTTCATCAACTTTTTCAGGCGGAACCAAGGCAACAGTGGCTGGCCCGGTTCCCGAAAGCCCCGCTGCCGCTGCCCCTACCTCAAGCGCCCTCACAGCGGCCTCAGGGCTAAGCCCAAGGGACGCAGAGTAGGCTAGACCATTAAGCGTCATAGCTCTCAGGTAGTCTCCTCTCAACGCGAGCTCCAAGGCGGCCTCAACCAAGCTTCCCATGGCCTTCATGCGTTTAACGTTAACGCCTTTCTTACGTATCTTCTCGGAGGGAACCAGTATCACCACCCTGAGCTCTTCAGGGAAGGGTTCCATGCGAAGTATACGCCTCTTCTCATTATCCGTCACGACAACGCCTCCAAAATAGGAGGCGCAAGCGTCGTCGAAGGCCCCCGTCACGGTCACTCCTGCCTCTATGGCGGCGTCGACGCCCAGCAAGACCACCTCTACGTCGTCCATCCTCTTACCCAGCGCTGCAAGCGTCGCGAGCACCACGGCGTTAGCCGCGGCGCTGCTGCTCTTAAGTCCCCTCGAAACGGGAATATTCGACTCAGTCACAACCCTCGCACCATAGTCGTGAAAGTTAAACTTCTCCAAAACTTTCCTCACAGCTATCCTTATCAGCCCCGTGTCCTCCTCTGGGTCATTAAGTATTCTCCCCTCAACCACTCCTGCCTCGTCCGTTAACTCCACCCTCGCCTTCGTCCACAGGTCGACGCCGAAAGCTGAACCCTTGCCGCACGCTATGGCGTTAACAATTGTTCCTGCACCATGCACCACGGCTTCCCCAATCACTTCTCCCCCCGTCCTGTAAGCCCGTCTACGACGGCTTTCCTCATAACCTCCTTAGGCGGGTTTACACCAGTCCAGAGCCTGAAGGCCACCGCTCCCTGGTTCACAAGCATTCCTACTCCGTCGATGGTTTTCGCGCCGGCGCTCTTCGCATCCCTGAGAAGCCTGGTCTCTATTGGGTTATAGACTACATCAAAAACAGTCAAGTTGCTTTTCAATACTTCGCGGGGAACAGGGCTCTCATCGACGTTGGGATACATGCCGACAGAAGTAGCATTAACAAGTAAAACGGCATCTTTAAGTTCATCTTCCAAGACCCCCCTCCTAAGCTCTCCCCCCCGCAAATTCCAACCTTTCTCCTTCAGCTCCTCCGCCAACGCTACAGCCTTAGAACCAGTCCTGTTAAGTATGACGAGCTCCGAAGCTAATGGGGCAAGGGAGTATGCTATTGCTCTAGCAGCCCCCCCAGCACCTAAAATGACAACTTTCCCACCGCTAACGTCAACCTCCTCCTCCCTCAACGCCTCCAGGCACCCTACCCCATCCGTGTTATACCCCTTCAGTCTACCGTTCTCTACAACTATCGTGTTAACAGCCCCGATATCTAAAGCCGTCTCCTCAACCCAGTCTAGAAGAGGAATTACCGAGACCTTATGCGGGATAGTCACGTTGACCCCTCTCAAGCTGAGCGCCTTCACACCTTCAACAGCTTTCCCGAGCATGCCGCCGCTAACCCTGAATGGAACGTAAACATAGTCCAGCTTCAAGTACTCGAAGGCAGCATTGTGCATTCTGGGGGAAAGACTGTGCTCTATGGGGTCTCCTATGATGCCGACGACCCTCGTACGTCCTCCTATCAATCCCAGATGCCCCCACAATCCCCCTTACTCCTCTTCCTCCTCTTCTTCCTCTTCGCCTCGCCTCTCTACAAGCTTGACGTAGTCCGCGTGAACTCTTATCGGAATAGGGTTAGGCGACTCTATGAGCTCTAAAACCACCTCTTCCTTGCTGGTATCAACTCTCAATATGGTGGCCCTTTCTCCCTTGAATGGCCCCCTAATCACTTCGACGACGTCGCCAGCACTAATCATCTCCACCTGGCTTTTAACCGTTATGAAGTGCTCTATATCCTCCAGCTTCACCTTACCGCTAACCTGTCCCCTCACGTGCGGTATGCCAGAAGCTGCCGTTAAAACATCCTTAAGACTGCCCGCCTCTATGAAAACGTATCCGTTAAGCGTCTCTGGAACCAGAATGGCTCTAATGTCGATGTCCTTTGAGCCCTTAACCCTCCGCTCTATTATCTCCGCCACAGCTTTCTCCTGTCCTATCGTGGTTCTTATAGCGAAAATATTCCCCTCACCAGGCAACTCATTCATCTCCTACGAAGGTGATAAACCGGCCATCGGGAGAAAACCATTAACAAGAACGAACCTGATGAGGAAAACCAAGCCACCTAATATCAATATTCCCACCAAGCTTATCCTCACAATAAGCCACACCTCCTCCCTCGTCGGGTACCTAGCAGCCCTGAACACTCTTACAGCATTCCTGACCGCTCTTGACTGCGAAATCCGCTTCATCACTCTCGACTCGGCAGCCTTCCTCACCAAGCGGCTCCCTCTAACCTTCTCGAGGACAGCGGCAATTCTACCAGTTCGTTTATTAAGCATCAGGCCTCATCCTCGCATACTCAACTTTAATGAAACATTTAATCTCCTATTGAAATATTTTTCCCGAAGAAACATAAAAAAACGGCACCTGCTCCCTTTACGGGATGCAAAAACGGGAGGGGAAAAACTAAAAACACGTTCAAGACCGTTAAACTTCAAGTCGGAGATCACGCTATGCCGATGAACCCTCATGAAACACCATAGGAGTCGTTCATGAAAGTGGGTGCAACTAAAGCCTTAGCGTTCTATGCGTCAGATCTTTGCCAGCTGAAGTTCTGGCGGCACAATCCATTCACCTGATAATATCTGCTCCACTTGGCGGTATGTGACCCCACTTATGACCAGTGAAACGCGCATCTTGTCCTTTAAAGCTGGATCTACTATGGCGCCCCAGATTATTTCTCCATCGGGAGATATACGCTCAGACATGTGCCTTACGGCGGCTTCTGCCTCGTAAAGCTTCAAGTCTTGGTCTCCTGTGATGTTGACCAAAACTCCGGTGGCGCATGAAATGTCTACGTCGAGGAGGGGGTTGTTCAACGCGTCATCCACAGCCTTCTCCTCTCTCCTCTCGCCGCTTGCCTCTCCAAGAGATATGAGAGCCGTTCCCCCCTTCTTAATTATGGTTCTCACGTCTGCAAGGTCGACGTTAACCAGACCAGGCTTAGTTATCATCTCAGATACAGCTTTCACTCCCCTGACAAGTATCTCATCAGCCAGCTTGAATGCTTGGATCAAGGAGAGGTTTGAGGCTACTTCAAGGAGCTTCTCGTTTGGCACAACTATAACGGTGTCTGAAACTCTGGAAAGCTTTTTAAGCCCAGAGGACGCGCTCCTCCACCTCTTCGCGCCCTCAGCTATGAAGGGCAGTGTGCACACTGCAACAGTTAAGGCGCCGCTCTTCCTTGCCGCCTCAGCTATTATGGGTGATGCTCCCGTCCCCGTTCCGCCACCTAAGCCACACGCCACAAACACTAGGTCGCCCGAGATCATTCCTTTTATATCTTCAATGCTCTCCTTCGCCGCAGCCTCGCCGACATCCGGTTCGTTCCCGGCGCCAAGCCCCTTCGTCGTCTCCTTACCTATCAGCAGCTTCCTGTCAGCCTTAACGCATAACAAGTCTTGAGCGTCGGTGTTAACCGCGATGAGCTCGGCGCCCTCAATGCCAACGCTGGAAAGTCTGTTGATGGCGTTATTTCCAGCGCCACCAACTCCGAAAACCTGAATCTTGGGAATGTACCTTAAAATCTCGTCAAAGTCGTCTTTTTTGTCCTCCTCCTGCAAAACTTCCTTAATAAGGCTCTCCATAGAGACAACCTCCTCCTATTAAAGTGAAGGATTCACGTAAAACTTTTCATATTCTCTAGGTATACAGGGGTGTGACCCGGATGTGAAAGCGTGGTGCAAATGAGAAGAATACTTGTTGTTGCCTCACTACATGATCCTGCGGGAATGAACATTTCCAGCCACCTCAGAAGGATCGCTGAAATGAAAGAGCAGCTACCTCCAGGGCGATGTAAGGCATGCTGGAAGGGTGTTATTGAAGAAGCCGAGCTGGTACTCGTCCACGTTGAAGAAGACATCCTTTACTGCAGCGGGGTGGAAAGCCTTTTCGAGGTGGAACTGGTCGTCTACGCCAACAAGCATAGAAGCTCAGCCAACATGGCGACCTTATCCGTCCACGTCTCAGGCAACTGGGATAAGGCGGAGTACGGCGGCGAGCCCAGAAAGCTCAGCGTCGCGTCGCCCATGCACATTAAAGCAGCCCTGAAATTCCTCGCTAGACTGAGGGAAGAGTACTCGCTGAGCGGCTTCACCGTGGCGCAGGAGCAAACTCACCATGGCCCAACCGTTGATGTTCCATCCATGTTCATAGAGATAGGGAGTAGCGAAAAAGAGTGGAGAAATGAAGTTGCCGGGAGGATTGTTGCCGAGGCGATTCTTGAACTGGCAGCCCATCGGCCGGAGAAGTGCGTTAACGCTGTGGGCTTCGGAGGCGGACACTACGCTCCAAAGTTCACCGAGGTAAACCTCAGCTCCCACGTGGGTGTAGGACACATAGCCTCAAAGTATTATACTGGCGTAATAGATGAAAGCCTTCTGCAGCAAGCCATAGAAAAAACTCTGGGCGGCGTAGACCTCTTCATGCTCGACTGGAAGGGAATGAAAGGGGAGGAACGAGGTAAGATCATAAGGTTCGCCGAGTCAAAAGGAATAAAAATCTTGAAAACAAGGGAAGTCTGACGTTTCCGCGTTTCGCCTATTGGGGATCGTTAAAGCGGAGGGATGAACTCTTGGAGAAACGTGTTCTGTTCGTTTGCGTCGAGAATAGTTTCAGAAGCCAGATTGCGGAAGCCTACTTCAACAGGTTTGCGCCTGAAGGGATGATTGCGGTTAGCGCTGGCACCCGCCCGGCTGGAGAAGTTCATCCAAACGCTGTAAAGTTAATGCTTGAGGAGGGAATAGACATAAGTAGAAAGAAGCCTCAACCGTTAACCCTGGAGATGCAGGAAGGTGTAGATGTCGCCGTGATAGTCTGTGGGGGAAAAGAGTGCCCCCTAGTCTATGCTGGACACATTGAAGAATGGAACATGCCTGACCCCGCTAAAATGTCCTTAGAGGAAGCCCGAAACGTGAGAGACGCCATAAAAGAAAGGGTCATTGACCTAATTGAAAGACTGAAGGCGGAAAAATGAAATAGGCCGATTACACCGCTCGCGGCTTTCAGAGGTAAGCTAATATGCTTTTACTAATCTACCTATGAGCATCTTCTTGAACTTATCGTAGTTTCCTCCCCGGCAAACGTTAACTTCGAATCCTCTCTCGCCGATCGACATCCTCAATTCTCCCCCCTCGACGTGCGCTTCAACCCCCATTTTTTCCACGGTGAAAATGCGTCTATCGACGGCCAAGGCGACCGTTAATGGGTCGTGCATCCAAAGCCTCACCCTTTCCGGGGGCATTCCCGCCGCCCGGCTCAGCTCGCCTAGACGCTTAAGCCACAGCTCGCTGGCCTTAAGCAGCATCCGTGTAAGGGGTGTATCCGCTTTCCTGAATGCTGAGAGCTCCTCCTCCCCGAGGGCATTCTCGACCTTCATCGTCGCGTTCAAGGGTACGAGAGTGATGTTCGCGCCGGATTCAAGCACCGTGATCGCCGCATCAGGGTCACAGTTAACATTGTACTCGGCTCGCACCGGAAGCACTTTTCCCTCAATGACGACTGGCTCTAGGAGGCCGCCCATTGTTATGATTTCTTCAACCCTATCAGCGAGGTCGGGGTCGTGGCTTATAGCCGCTGCAACATTGGTTAGAGGGCCTATTGTGACTAGGGTTACTTTGGAAGTGCACATTGAAACCAGGAACTCGACAGCGCCTGTTGGTGCCGGGACACCTTCATCCTCCTCGTCCAGTATTCCCTCCCCTTCGAATCCGAACATGAACGCCCTTCTTTCACGTGATAGTGGCTCCCCTAAACCCGCTATGACAGGTATGTCGCCTCTCCCAGCCAACCTCAGAACCTTCTCTGCGATTTTAGCCCTTAGAAGCGTGTCCCCGTAGACCGTTGTGACCCCTTCCACAGCTAGCTCAGGCGACCTTGCGGCAAAGGCTAAAGCGTAGGCATCGTCAACGTTGAAGCCGACATCCGTGTCTATCACGACCCTCCTCAAGTGTCAACCCCCCGACAGGTGACCATTTAAATTTACCTTCCCGGTTAATATATTTGTGAATAGGCGTGCGGTGGTTCATGTTGACCGAGATCCTCTCGATTCCCTTAATTGTTCAGAGGAAAAGCTTGTTCTCTGGCGATGAGGAACCAGTTGAAGTTGCCTCAGCCTTCCTTCTCGCTTGGAGGAAAGCCGCTGGTAGAGGCGAGCTTTCATCCATTTCAAGGTTCTTCTTCCCCGTCCACTTAGTTCCCGTCGACGACGAGAGCATGATAGCTGTGGAGGCATCCGGCTCCCTCTTAGGCACAGCCTTCCACTATTTTCCCCCTCCATCTTTTAACAGGCTCTATGTGAAGCAGCTGGAGTCCCTTGTCGAGTATTTAAGATCATCTTTGTCGTATGTAAGGAAGGCGTACTCAAAACCGCTCAAGGCCAACCTGCCAGGGCTTGTTAGCGGCTCCCTCCTCAAAGAGTTTGTTGATCGCCTGCAGGGAGTGGAGCGGTGGAATGTTAACCCGGCGGAGATTATTCCCGAGAAGGTTTCCCTTAAGGTTGCAGTAGGACACGTTTCGTCCATCAACCTGCTAACGAAAAATAGCTTGGAGCGAGTGGCTGAATCGTTCAGGGAGATCATCAAGTTAATCGATGAAAAAATTGTCTCCTTCAGGGAGGAGATCGTGCGCCTTGAGGAGGCGGCAGAAATGGAAAGGCAAAGGATTAGGAGCGCCGCTCAGGAAATGATAGAAAAAGAAAGGAAGCGGTTCGACGACGAAGTCAGGCGCATAGACGCATCAAAGTTTCTCGAGAAACCACCCAGCACCTCCTCCCTCTCACATTACACGAGAAAGCTGGAAAAAGTTGTTTCGGCTGCCGCATCCGGAGGCGACCCAGAAGAAGTCCTCGAAAAAATAAGAGCCGCCATAGAGACTTTCAAGGAAGTCATAGGGGACCTCGTTAAAGTTGAGAAAGAATACCTGAGCTATCTTAACCGTAAAGACCGGTTTGAAAGGGAGAAAGAGCGCCTCAAAAGGAAAGCCGAGAAAGATTTCCGCAGGGAGGAAGAGCGAATTCTCAAGGAAGCGGAAAGGGAAGCTGCAAGAGTGGGCTCTGAGGCGGAGAGGATTAGGCGGCTTCTCTCAGAGGCGATCAGGCTGAGAAACGATTACGAGGAATACTTTAGAAGATGGCTTGCCCAAGCCAAAAATCAGGTCGAGGAGAACGGCGCCTTTCTAATTCCTTCGTCAGCAATCACCGAAGAGCTCCCAACGACTATTTACGTTCCATTTTTCGCCCTCAGGGTGGTGGGCGAGAAAGACGAGATACTTCTAGTTCCCCCCTTAATCGTGGATGCTGGCGGAGTTAGCCCTTCAGCCTCGCTGGAGGAGCTTGTGAACTTGAGCCTAAACGAGGAGACGAGGGGCGCCGTGTCATCCGGGCTTAAGAAGCTCAATTACCTGTTAAACCCTAATGCAGCCGGCCTCTTCTCAAGGGGGATAAACATTCTAATGGAAGCAGGTGTCGTTAAGAAGAGGGAGGCGGAGAACGTGAAAAGCTTCTACGACCAGCACTTGAAGCCCGCCTTTTAAGTAAGCGGCATCCAGTTGATTTCCGGAGAAACACTTATTGACCTTCATCCTCCAGTTTTTAAGTGGATGAGTGGTTGTCATGTCTCGGCTCCCCTTCACTCAAGGAATTGAGATGGAAGTTCAAGTCGTCGATGAAAAAGGGAGACTGCTCCGCGGTGCATTTCTGTTGCAGGTGTGGAAGCGCCTCATGGAAAATGCGCTGAGAAACCTTCAAAAGGCTGTTGCAGCCGCGCCTCCCGAAGTCGCAGGCAAGCTTCTAGGTGTTTCGTTCAAGGAGAAAGAGAGGAGGGGGAAGAGGCTACCATACGTTGCAGTATCCTACAAGACACCTCAGGGCGTTGCGGAAATAGACGTGTTTGGCCCGGATCCAAACGTGAGTCAGATAACCTGGATCCTAGAGCTTGTAACTCCCCCATGTGAATCAATGGGGGAACTTGAATGGTGGATTAAAACCCTTTACAATGTAGCGTACGCCTCCCTCCCCTCGGGGTGCTTCCTCATTTCTATAGGGTTCAACCCCATCGAGGAAGAGTACAGGAGCGGGGTAACCTTCGGAGACCATTACCACATAGGGGGCATGAGGAAGCAGGATATACCAGCAATATACAACATGATAAGGGCGTTCATCCCCCACATGATAGCCCTCACAGCAAACTCCCCCTTCATTAAGGAAAGCGTTACAGGCGTCGTCAGAGTGCAAGGAAAGGGAAAAATAACCATACTTGGGAAAGACTGCATCCGCGACATCAGGCTCAGATACAACACAAACCAGGTTGGGCCAGCAGACAAGGATCACTATATTCCATACCTTGAATCTTTCGACAGAAAGTATTTTGGTAAAGTAGTGATGAGGGAGCCTCCGGATGACAGGTATGTCGACGTTTTCCCCTTCACCGATTATGGGACGATAGAAGTCAGGGTTTTTGACGCTCAGCTCAGCGTTGCGAGGAGACTTGCATTAGTAGCGCTTCTCCAAGCCCTAGCGTTAAAAGCCGTCAAGACGACAGGCAAGGGAGGCAGAGTGCCAAACGTCAGTTCAAGCGTGCTCATCGAAAACAGAGAGAAAGCCATACTCTACGCCTTGCTAGGAAAATTTTTCCCGGATAGAAGGCTGCAAGGGAGGGATGCGATCTATAACGCTTCGCCCTCAGGTGTCCCCTACACCAAGCTTTTTGAAGCCGTCAAAGGCATGTTCGAATACATCAGAGAGGAAGTTGAGGAGCTCGGCTTCCAAGAATACCTGAAGCCCTTCTTCATCTCCGTCTACGGCTCAAAGCGCCTTGAACCCCCATGTTCCCCAGCGGACTACCTCCTCTACATTTACGACTCCTCCGGCGGAAACATGAACGCCGTGGTCCACAGCCTAATAGAAATTACCAGAAAATACTGCACCGGCCCCGGAGACCCTGTTGTCGAAGCCTTCGGGGAGGCGGAAGTGGAAACCGTAGAGAAACCCAGCTCGGCGGTAAGAGTAAGCATGAGGGCAGAGACCGCCGCGTCCATGGTTGCTGCGGGAGAAAAAATACCCTTCGTCGTAGAAATAGGGGGAGAAGGAGTGGCTCAGGCAACGCTGATAGCGAAGGTGGTTCTCACCGAAAGAGACGAGGCTGTTCAAACAGCCGTAAAAAAGGTAACTCTAAGTAAGGGGAAGCCCGTCAAGATCACGAGCTCACAGCTTCCCCTAACAATCCCGCTCAAGGCGTTTCAGGGAGCTAAGGCTTGCCGTCTAAGGTTCACTTTAAAGTGCGACGGCGTGGATACATGTGAAGCCGAGACCAAGCAGTTTAAGGCTATTGCGACCCCTAGCATAAAGATCACAGCCGAAAACCCGCCTAAAATGCTCGTGAAAGGGGAAAAAAGGGAGCTTAAGGTTAGGGTGGAAAGCAAGACGCCGGAGTTCAAAGAAGAACACCAAATAATAGTTCTCGCAGAAAAACCCGAGAAAACGACCACCCTCCTCTCCAAGAAAACAAGTCTCCCTGCAGCATTGAGCGTTCCTCTTCCTTCGAGTGCAGAAGGAGAGTACACGCTGAGAATCCAAGTGTCCTACATGGGCGAACCAATAGCGGAACACAGGACTCCACCGATAAAAGTTGAAAAGCGAGTGGAGCCGGCAAAGCCAGCCAAACCAGCCGTGATCGCGGAGAAAACAAAGGCTGAAGCTGCTACAGTGAAGGCGGAGAAGCCTGCTGCGCCGCCCGTCACAGCACCCAGAAGGACGGAAGACGCCCTTACAAGAGAAGAGAAGCCTAAAGTTAAAGTTGTCACGAAGCTCACTCTACCCGAACCTGCGAAGCCTATGGAGGCCACTCCCCAAACAAGCGCTAGGACGCCGTCGCCCCCTCAACCACCCATCAAGACGCCGTCGAAAGCCTCCATCTCGAAGTCTCCGAGCGTAACTAGACCTTCCAAGCCCACCAGCCCTTCAAAGCAGCTCGCCCAACCCAAAACCAGAGCCAAACGCAGGGTTGCCGAACGCAGAAAGTCCGCCGTCGGGGTTAGAGTTTCAAAGGCCGTTGATGTATCCCACGTTTCCCTTAAGCCTCGGGTGAGCGTCTCTGGCGACGTCTCCACCTCCATCGTCAAATGGGGGGAAACATGCAAGGCGGTTTTTGAGGTTAGAAACCTGAACCCGGAGGTACCAGGCCCATTTCTCGTCGAAGTCATGTTGGAGGGTGAAGATGAAAGGCTGCTTGACTGCAGAGAACTGACTGTGAAAAAGTCAGAGAAGCTGGCCTACAATGTTAAGGCTGGAAGAGACGTTAAAGGAGAACAGTTCACACTCAGCTGCCGCGTCCTCTACGACGAAGCAGTCTTAGCCGAGTGCAAGACGAGAAGCGTGCGCGTCGTTTCTCTTCCAGCGAAGGACGCGATCAAGGTTGTAGGAGTCGAGTGCCCGAGCAATGTGGTTGCGTCGTCAACGCTTATAGTGAAGTTAAAGGTAAACGTTAAAGGCGTCGTGAACCCGGTCAAGCTGACCATCTCCGCGTTAACCGACACGACAGCAGTAAGAGAATACGTTGTAGGTGAAGGGGAACACATCCTCCCTCTCCCTGTCAAAGCATGGAAAGAGGAGGGGCGACACAAGTTAAAGGTAAGCTTAAACGTAGGCGGCGCCAAGCTCTACAACAAAGAACTAACAGTGCACACACTTCCTCCTTTCCCCGTCACGGTCACGCCCATAAACTTAGATGCGAAAACCCCGTGTGCAGGAAGCCAGCTCAAGTATCACTTCAAAATAATAAATGCCGTTAAGCAGCAGGTGGAAGTTAAAGGAGAAGTCCACCTCCTCACCCTTGAAGGAAAAAGAGAAGCAAAGAAAAAAGTCGATGTTAAACTCAAACCGAGGGGGGAAGCCGAATTACATGGAAAAATCGAAGTGCCCCCGTGGCTCACGGGAAAATACGCGTATCTTCAAGCCACGCTGCGAGCTAAAACTCAAAAGGAAGGCTGCAACTTAACCGAGCTGTCCCCCATCATCACGATAACTCCACCACCAAGCCCGCTCGTAAAAGTCACCCTAGCCAATCTTCCACAAATCCTGAAGGAAAAAGAAAAAGTAAAGCTAACAGTCAACGTCAAAAAGAAAGTTGCAGCACCAATACAAGTGAACCTGGCAGCAACCACCTTAACGTCAACGCAAAGAATCCTTAGCGAAAAAATTAAACAACAAGAAAAGACGATCACCATAACATGGAAAGCCCCAGAAACACAAAACTCCACGATCATCCAACTAAAAACGGAGATCACCGTAGAAGGTAAACAACTACCACCAGAAACAGTGCAAGCACCCACACAAAAAATAAAACTAATAAAGAAACCATGAACTCTCCCGTCGAGCAAAACCACACTTAGACTTACACCCTTCCAACAAATAAAAAAACTTGCACAGCGTAGGTGTTTTGTGAGTTAAAAGGAAGGATAGAAAAGCGAGCCATTCTTAGGCGGCTTCTGTTACAAATTGTGATGGTGTCGTCTTGACTGTTATAGCGAAGCGCTGCGCCAGCATATCGTACCAGCGTGCTAAGTCACCGAAGTCATCGGCCTTGAAGGCCTCTCCTCTTCCTATCTCCGCTAGCTTCCTCATGAGTTCCACGTCAGCTTCTCCGATCCCTATAGTGTAGAGCACCCAGTCCGTCTTTTGGGAGAAGTTTTCGCGCACGACGGGCACCGGGTTGACTGGTATGCCCGCTTCCTCGTCGCCCGTGTTTGGGTAGCCGTCGGAGAGCAAGACGAACATCACCGGGTACGGTTTGCCAGTTTTCGGGTTGGGCGGGAACCTCTCGGCTAGCTCTGCGGCTTTTTTGAGGGCGCCGCTCATGAACGTTAGTCCGCTTCCCTCCTGACACTTTTCAAGTATGTACTCCCCTATTGCCTCGAGCCCGAGGGCTTTGCTCTCGCCGGTGCACTTTATGACCGTAGTCTGGTTTCCGTGCTGGTCTGTTATGGTTAACGGGTCAACTTGTTCCGCGAAGGTTATCACCTGAACGTTCTCACCCCACCCTCTCCCTATCTTTAGCGAGAGGTAGAGTAGTGTTGCGAGGGCTGCAGCCTTGATCCTGCTCACCACTCCCCCCTCCTCTATTCCTACGAGGAACTCTTTAAGGCGGGGTGTTTCACGCATCCCCTTCTTGAGCCCCTCTATCGCGCCGTCGACGTTTTTGAGCTTCATATCCTTCTTCTGCATTGAGCCAGAGACGTCTATCATGAGGACGGCGTTAAACGTCATGTCTAGGGCTGGCACTATTTCGAAGGTCACCTCGTGCCCCGTGGGGTCTATTATTCCTACATCCTCACCTGAGAGCTCCGGCTTGGTGGATTGAACCCTGAGCTTTATGTAGCCGCACTCAGCGTCCCTCCAGCTCACCTCTAAGTTCCTATATATCGGCCTCTTCTTCAGTATCCTTGCCAGGTCGCTGACGTGGTCTGCAACCCAGACGACGGCTTCCTCCATATGTTGCCCCTCCATGGGCTCGACGCCCAGCTGAACGTACTTTATTCCTCCTCTAGCCTTCTTTTTCTTTACAGTGACAGAGTCGCCCTCCGAGACGTTTGCCGAGTCGAGAACGTCTCCATCAATCATTATGTATCCTTCAGGACAGTCGTTCTTCGAGAGAACTTGAACGGCCCCCCAGTCCTCGTACTCGTTTATGAAGACGACCACGTCGAAGTCGTCAACACCCAGCTGCTTCATGTCGCCTGGGTTCATAAAAGCTCGCCCATCGGCGACACCGGCATTAACAACCTCAAGCCTCAAAGACAAGAGATCACCACCAACACGCCTATCCCTTCTCTCTTAATGAAAATTGGACAGTATAAAATTTTCTAGAAAAATTATTCAACCATTTTCGGTCTTCACGCTATCTGAAGCCACCTATCCACAAGTTTCTCGGCTTCGCTTCCGGAGTCAGCCCTCGCAGCGCCCCCCGTTAAAGCGCTGCGTATGAGCTCAGAATACCTCTCCGTCCCCCTCCTCCTTAAGTTCGCGTCGGCGTCCTGCGCGTCCACCGTGGACGCGAGAACGACTTTTCCCCTTCCTCTCACGATAAGCGTCACCCCCCTCGTCTTCGAGCCGCGCAGTGACGCTATGAAGCTTCTCTCGTCCACTCTTCCACCGGCACTTACTATAGGGTCGTAGGTCAGCGTTTCAACCATTTTCCTCGACGCCATTTCGCCCGCCCTGCGAAAAACTGTTCTGGTGAAAGCCTCCCCTGCATCCCCTTCCAGCCTCGCCGCCTCAAGCCGTCCCAGCGGCTCCACATGTGGCTTAATTATGGAGAGAGCGTTGCCCGCAAGTATTCGTTCCACGTCTCTCAGCCCTGCATCAAGCTCATCGTAGAACTCCCACGTGAAGAGGTATGAGAGGAAATCCACCGCTTGTGGAATGGTGAAATAGTTGAAGTCTGTTCCAAAGAGTATCTTTCGCGACCAGTCATCATCAAGGTTATCCCTGAGCTTCCTAAGGAACACCCGCACGTCGTCACCTCTGAGTCCTGAAGTGTCGCCGTAAATGTTTGGGTCCTTAAATATCTCGTAGAGGCCGTTTCTCGTATACTCCATGCTCGAGTGCCCAAGCACGACGGCAAAGCTCCTCCTTCCTACTTCACTTCGCAGTGCTTGGACAAGCTCGTAAATGTCCTCGGCTGTAGCGTAGTAGCGGCAGTCGAAGAGCACTGGTAGCCCCCTGTTGACTGCTGCAGCAACAACCCCCCTCACCTCCCGCGAGTTTACCTCGTCAAGAAAGTTCTGAGATATCGGGTGAAGCTTCAGCCCCCTTGCGCCCATTGATGCGCACCTTTCAACCTCCCTAACTGCAGCCTCGCCGTCATGTGGATCAACCCTCACGAACCCAAACATGCGGGGGGAGAAGGGGAGGCTGAGGGAGCGCTTCAAAACCATGTCGTTCGGAATCGTGAAGCTCGGGGTAGTAGAGTAAGCCCTGTAGTCGTTGAACGGGAAGGCGACGAACTGGTCCACGGTCCACCCCCACGATCCTCCAAGAGCCCCGTAAAACCAGCCTAGAGCCTTAGGAGGCTCTGTTACGGGCGCCGTCAGCCTGTACCTGTAGCTCGACGGAACGGCTTCCATAGACGCCCTCAGCTCAAACTGAAGCCTATGGTAGAAGTCGACCGTCTGTTTCGGCGTATTAGAGCGGAACACTTCCCCCCTCGCGTCGAGAACCTTCTCTTTACCTAAGTGCGTGTGAAAGTCTACTACGAAAACCCTCACTTTCCTTCCTCGCTCATCCTCTAGAACCAGCAAACTTTAACCCCTATAGATCCACTATCCAACATAACTGAACAGTCAAATTAACCGTTTCCCCTCAGAAAACGTTTTTTATCATTACACTCATTAACTTAACTTGTTCCTAAAAGGAAGAGGGGAGAGTGCGTCTCGTTTGGTTAAGAAGACCGTTACATATGACCGCTTCCACAGGATTGAGCTGTCACCTGAAAGGGAAGGGTGGCAGGTCACGATAATCCTGGAAGTTTCGAAAGAAGGGAAAAAAGAGGAAGCTGTCGTAACGGAAGAAGCCGTTAGAAGCGCTAAACTTGAAGGGTGCACTGTGGAGCTTATGCCTGGAAGAATGGTCATAACACCTGCCAGAGAAGTCACGCTGAAAATACACCACGACATAGAAAATAACACGAGAACAATGGAGATATCGTGAAAGTAATAAAAAAGGAGAGTAAAACGCGAGCCAACTAAACCGCTAAGCCACCACCCCACGTGCGCTCACTAGAAATAGCCGCCCCATCTTTCCGCCGTGCTTCGTCCATCAAAAGGCATTTAACGTCAAGTTCCTCTAAAAACTAGAGGAAAAATCGTCTTCTAAAAGCTCTAGGAGGAGGGTTATGTTGGTTAATTCCTCTAAGAACATTTCAGAGCTCGTATCGCTGCACGGCAAGAGCAGTCTGGTCACAGGCTCGGCGTCGGGAATAGGGAGAGCGATAGCGTTAAGGTTCGCCGAGGCAGGCTCAAACCTAGAACTAGTCGACATAGACCTGGAAGGCTTGAAGAGGGTTAAGGAGGAAGCTTCAAAGTTCAACGTTAAAGTAAACCTTCACAAGGTTGACCTCTCAAGTAAAAAGGAGATAGACGCTTTGTGGAGTAAGCTTGAAGGAAAAGAACCGGACATCCTCGTGAATAACGCCGCAGTATACCCATTCAAGGACTTCCTAGAGATAGACGAAGCCTTCCTAGAAAAAATACTCGCAATCAACCTCAAATCGGTCTTCTGGATGTGCCAGCACATGATAAAGAGAAGGATAAACAGGGGAGGAGTCATCATAAACATAGGCAGCATAGAAGCAATACTACCCTTCGAAAACAAACTGGCACACTACACCCTAACCAAGGCTGGAGTAATAGCGCTTTCAAGAGCGCTCGCCAGGGAATACGGGGAAAAAGGATTCAAGGTCAACGTCATCATCCCCGGAGGAATAATGACGCCCGGCGTCGAAAAATCAGCTAAAAACCTCATTGAAGAAAAGGAGGATCCGCAGGTGCACGCGCAAAGATTCATGGCCAGACTCCCTCTAGGCAGGTTTGGAGACCCTGACGACGTCGCCCGCGTCGCCCTAATCCTCGCCAGCGACCTATCAAGCTACGTTCAAGGAGCGCTCATACCGGTAGATGGCGGCTTCCTCTCAATCTAGACGCCAAAACCAACATCAGCCGCCCACTTTTTCTCCAACTTACCTTCATCCTCCTCCAACTTACCTCTATTATTTTCCTCCTTCTCTCCTCTCTTCTCTCCTCTCCTCTTCTCCCATCCGAACCAACAAAAACTTCATTAAAACCATACGTGCCTGTTAATCTTCTCAGGGAACTGTTTTTGGAGGTGGAGGTGGTGTCCTACCTCGATCTCGACGAGTTAAGCGAGGAGGATGAGCTTCTCAAGAGTGAGGTTCACAGGTTTGTCGAAGAGGTTGTTCGTCCAGCGTCAGTTAAGCTCGACAAGATGGCGCCTGAGGAGAGGGTAAAGCCCTCCTCACCCTACTTCAAGGTCCTCAAAGAGATGAAGAAGCTTGGCTACCACAAGCTCCACATATCCCCCAACCTTGGCGGTCCAAGCCTCACACATCTGCAGAGATACATAATCATGGAGGAGCTGGGGTGGGGTAGCCTCGGCCTCGCCACGGCTATAGGTGTGGACTCCATACCCTTCTCCTCCGCCGCCCTAATTGGCTCCGAGAAGCTGATGGAGCTTGTTTCAGCGTGGATGAACGACACGGAGTGCAACTTTCACGGGTGCTGGGGTGTCACGGAGCCGGAGCACGGCAGCGACTACCTCATGATAATCAGGGACGAGGACTACTTAAAGTTCGGCAAGGGGAACGTTAAGGCCAAGAAAGAGGGAGGAGAGTGGGTTATAAGCGGCCAGAAATCCGCATGGGTCTCAGCCGCCCCCGTGGCAACACACTGCGGGCTGCATGTTCAGCTTGAGGAAGGAAAAAGTCTAGCTGAAGGCCTCTTCTGCATTGTTCCACTGGACGCTGAGGGCGTCAGCAGGGGGAAACCGGTTGACATGTTGGGCATGAGGGACTGCCCTCAAGGGGAACTCTTCTTTAACGATGTTAGGATACCTGAAGACTACGCCGCCGTTCCACCGGGGGCGTTCTACGGCATATTCGCAGACCAGCTTCTCTGCCTCACAAGCTGCGCCATGGGCGCCTTCTCCGTTGGGCTCGCCAGAGCTGCTTTCGAGGAAGCATTGAGGTACGCGAGGCAAAGGGTGCAGGGCGGCGCCCCGCTCGTGAAGCACAAGAACATCAAGCTCTCTCTCTACAGGATGTTCGAAAAAGTTGAGTCGGCACGCTACTACGTGAGGAAAGCCATGGAGTACACTCACCGCAAAATATTCGAGAAAGGGACCTTTGACGCCTCGCCAAGACACGCTAGGATGGCTCAAGTCTACGCAAAAAGAATAGCGTATGAAGTCGCCGACGAGGCACTGCAGGTCTTTGGGGCTTACGGGCTAAGCAAGGAAATGATCATAGAGAAACTCTTCAGGGACGCCAGAGCCCTCCAGATAGAGGACGGGACAATAGAAGTCCTCAGCCTAGAAGCAGCCGACGACGTAATAGAAAGCTACGAGAAAAAGTACTATGACGCAGACCTCATAGCTAGAAGGTATCCTGAAGCGTAGCCAACCCGGCTTTCACGGCGGTGTAATGCATGCTGAGCGACCTCACATTAAGCGAGGAGCAAAAAGCTGTTAGAGAAGCCGCCCGCGAGTTCGCGGAGAAAGAGTTCCCCAAGTACGCCGAGGAGTGCGACAGGGAAGAGAAGTTCCCCTTCGAACTGCTGAGGAAAGCTGCAAGCTTGGGATTCGTCGGCCTCCACATCCCAGAGGAGTACGGCGGGCAGGGGATGGGCCTCCTAGCCTACTGCCTGGCTGTTGAAGAGTTCTGGCGGGTCGACGGCGGGCTCGGAATGATACTCTCAACAACCTTCGGCTCCGAAATGATCCTCATGTTTGGAAGCGAGGAGCAAAAGGAAGAATACGTGCCCCCGGTGGCGAGAGGCGAGAAGATCTGCTGCTCCTGCTTCACAGAGCCGCAGGCGGGCAGCGACATCGCAGCCGTCAGGACTTCAGCCAGGAGGGACGGAGACAACTACACCATCAACGGAGTAAAGACGTTCATAACTAACGGCTCGATAGCGGACTACTACGTTGTTTTGGCCAGAACAAGCCCCGGCGCTCCCAAGAGGAGCATGGGGCTGAGCGTTTTCGTCGTTGAGCGCGGAGCTCCGGGTCTGGAGGCGAAGAAGCTGACGAACAAGTTGGGAATAAGGGCGAGCGACACAGCTGAGGTATACTTCAAGGACGTTGCTGTTCCGCAGGGCAACCTTGTCGGGGTGGAGGGCGAGGGCTTCAGGCAAGCCATGGACTTCTTCAACCTAACCCGCATACATACAGCCTTCCAAGCCGTAGGCATAGCTCAGGGAGCCTTTGAGCTCGCCTTAGAGTACGCGAAAAACAGGGAAGCGTTCGAGAGGCGCCTCGCCGACTTTCAAGTGACCAGGGAAAAGCTGGCCGTCATGAGGACCAAGATTGAAGCCGCAAGGCTGCTGGCACTCCAAGCGGCCGTCGAAGCCGACAGGGGGAAGCCTGACCCAGGGCTGACCGCCATGGCGAAGTACTTCGCCGCACGGGTCGCACAAGACGTGGTGAGCGAGTCTCTCCAGATACATGGGGGATACGGCTTCATGGGAGACCAAGCCATCTCAAGAATGTACCGAGACGTGCGGGTCCTAGAAATATACGAGGGGACAAGAGAAATAGAGGTCGAACTCTTAGCCAGGTCTCTCCTCGGAGAGCTGCCGTCGAAGCTTGGAGCCGTCAGGCGCCACCCGTTAAGGTAGGAGGCGAACCCATGAGGATCTTCGTGCTCGTCAAACATTCCCCCTCACCTGAATCCCTTCTCCGCGTCAGCGCTGACGGGAAAAGCCTTGACCCCACATGCCTCACCTACGACATAAACGAATGGGACAGGTATGCCGTGGAGGAAGCCGTTAGGCTGAAGGAGAAGCACGGAGGCGAGGTCGTCGCCGTAAGCGTAGGAACCAACTGCGACGCCACCCTGAGAAAGTGCCTTGCGATGGGCGTCGACAGGGCAATTAAGGTCCCCGCAGAACCAGGCTTCGACGCCAGCATGGCGGCCGAAGCCGTGGTAGACGTATTAAAATGCGAAGCCTTCGACATCGTTCTCTCGGGCTTTATGAGCCAAGACGCGAACAACGCCCTGGTCGGAGCCCTCGCAGCGGCAAAACTCGACATCCCCTTCGCCACAGCCGTAACCGAGCTAAGCGTGGAGGGCGGGGAAGCGAGGGCGGTAAGGGAGCTTGAAGGCGGATACCGCGAGGAGGTCGCCCTCCCACTCCCATGCCTGGTGACCGTTCAAAGCGGAATAAACGAGCCAAGGTACGTCTCGATAATGGGAATTAAGGCCGCGAAGGCGAAGGAACTAAAAGACCACCCGGTAAAACTGGGAGACGCCACAGTGTCCACCGAGCGCATATACGCTCCCCCAACAAGGAGAGCTGAGATCATAAGCGGAGCCCCACTCGAAGTCGCCGAGAAACTCATCGAGCTAATCCGCAGCAAGGGGGTGTTACGGTGAGAGTGTTCGCCATAGCCGAACACAGACTCGGAGAACTCAACCCGACATCATTCGAGCTCCTAAACCTAGCCAACAAAATCAAGGGCGACGGGACAAGCGAAGCAGTCATAATCGGAGACGAAACCCTCTCAAATAGCCTCGCCAGCCACGCCGACACCGTATGGTCAATAAGCGGAGACCAACTCGAAAACTACAACCCTGAATCCCACGCCGACGTCCTACTACAGCTCTTCAAGAGGGAGCCACCCGACACGGTACTCCTAGGCAACACCTCCCAAGGCTACGAGCTCGCCCCCCTCATAGCGGCAAAACTCCACTGCCCCATCGTGACAGACATCGTCGAAGCATCCCCCGAGCAAAAAGGACTCACAGTCTCACGCTACATCTACCAAGGAAAACTCATGGTAGACCTAAAAATAAGCCGCACACCATGCATCCTAACAGTAAGACAAGGCATCTTCAAGAACGAAGCAAAACTCAGCGGCAAGATCATCAAGCTAAAACTAAACCCCACAAAGCCCCCAAAAAGGCGATTCTTAAAGCTCATCGAACCCGAAAAATGCGAAGTCGACATATGCAAAGCCGACGCAATAGTAGCCATCGGCAGAGGAGCCACAGCAAGCCTCCAACTAGCCACAAAGCTCGCCGCCCTCATCGGAGGAACACTCGCCGGCAGCAGACCCGTCATAGACAGCGGACTCCTCACCAAAGACAGACAAGTCGGAATATCAGGAAAAACAGTAAAACCAAAAATCTACATAGCACTAGGAATAAGCGGCGCCTTCCAACACACCATAGGAATGAAAGACAGCGAACTAATAATAGCAGTAAACAAAGACCCCCAAGCACCAATCTTCAACGTCGCCCACTACGGAGCAATAGCCGACGTACAAGAAATCCTCCCAAAAATAATAAACAAACTAGAAGAACACCCCCCAACCCCCACCACCTAAAACCACCCCCCCTCAAACAACTTAAAAAACCATAAAAAACCACAGAAGCCACTTAAGCCCCCACCCCATCCGAAGAGACTTTTTTACTTCTTTCCCTGAACAAGGAGTCCTACGCTGCAGCCGAGGAGCTTACCTTTCAATCCTCATACTTTAAGACCTTTACCTCAGCCGCTTGCTCGTAAAGGTCATAGCAACCCAGGACAAGCTTTCAATCCTCATGTCTGAAGACCTTTTTGCTTCCATGCAATATCGCTCGTAGTGGGTTTAATAGCGCTTTCAACTTTCAATCCTCGTTTGAGGACTTTTTTTTGCTTCAGCAGCGCCGCTGCCGGCACCAGCCTGATGCTTTCAACTTTCAATCCTCATGTTTGAGGACTTTTTTTGCTTCAAGATCTTTACTACAGCTGAAAGGAGGTGA
>Ga0105158_1000273_pt1 | contig 22918 bp, 24 predicted proteins | sample LHCtaG_FD_81567 | JGI IMG/M metagenome (GOLD analysis project Ga0105158, IMG submission 81567) | Hot spring microbial communities from Little Hot Creek, USA to study Microbial Dark Matter (Phase II) - LHC4sed_matched | ecosystem: Environmental > Aquatic > Thermal springs > Hot (42-90C) >...
AGGCTATGCTAATGGCTATATTAAAAGCTTACTTAAAGCGGTTAAATCATGGCTTAAATTCAACAATATGGCTTTAACAATTAAAGTTAAAATTAATGATGCTGAGGATACGCCTACATTGGCGAATGAACGTACGCCTACACAGGAGGAGTTGGCTAAAATTTTTAGGGCTTGCAAGCTTAATGTTAGAGCCGCTGTAGCCTTAATGGCTTTTTCAGGCGTAAGGCCTCAAGTTTTAGGTAATTAGGAGGTTGAGGCCATGCATATTGAAGAATTAAAAACAGAAGCTTAGGAAAATTTTAAATTTAGTAATTAATAATGGGCTTGTTACAAAGCAGAATAGATTTTATTCTTTTATTTTTCGAAAGCAATTAAGCTTAACTCTTTTAATAGCTATTATATAGTTAGAGGAAGCAATTTTTTATCGATTTGATGGGAATTAAACAATATTTTAAATCAATTTTATGCTTAATTAAAGCTTTAAATGTGAAGAAAAGATTCTAAATTTAACTTTTTTATGTAAAAATTTAGGTTAAAAACATTTTATGAAGGCCAATAGTTTTCACTTGAAAGGTGTTTAGTAAAGGTTAAATAGTTGTGTTATCTCATGTAATTCATAACCACTAAATGGAGGCGAAAACTCCTTGTCTGAAGAGAAGAAGGAAGAAGAAAAGAAAGAAGGAAAGAAAAAGAAGAAAAAGTAATGAAAAAATATTTCTAATTTAAGGGTTAAAAATTCTAAATTCTCGCTAAATGTTTTATTTTATTTACTTTCATTTTTTCATTATATCTTATAAGGTCCTAGCTGATATTCTCGATATTTTCATTAACCATTTAAAGAATATTGATTGCTGCATTTTTATGAATTAAAACCAAACAATTTTTAATAGAATTTATTATATTTCTAGGGGGTAAAGCTAGTGAAAAAAGGAAAGTTATATGCTCAATTAATTCTCATAACTTTTATAACAATAATAATTTTAGTTACTATTTCTCCTAATATTTGTAATTCTTTTCCAAGTGTTGAAATAATTAGAGTTGATTATCCCGCAGAGGTTATTGCTGGAGAAGTGTTTAAAATAAATGTTACTGTTAACTATTCTTATGAAGGATGGACACTAGCTGAATTAGGGGTTTTTCATGAAAATTTCACTACAATTCTTGATTATGTTAGATATTATTTAACGGGTTCAACTGTTAAAACTTTTAGTTTAACATGTATTGCTCCATTAAAATCTATGGATTTAAATTTAAAAGTAGTTACTAGATATTGGTATCAAAACTTTTGGGTTACTAATCCAAAATGCATTTCAGAATTTTCTATAAAAGTTTATAGTTTAAATGAGAAGGAAAGCTATATTGAACAAAAACCATTAATAACAAATATTGATGGTACTGAATGGTATTATTGGAACAATAATTTTAGCGATACATGTATAGTATGGTTAAGTGGTGGACACGTATATAAAGATCATGTAACTATAAATCCTTATGATATGGAAACTTTCAGCGCAATGATGTATATAAACGATTTAGCTAAAGAATATAATGTTTTAGCTTTGCGAAAAGGGACAAATAAAATTTTAGTTCCATTCACTAATCAGGAATTTTATGCATTAAGCTATTATTCAAATAGCAAATTTTTAAAAGATATTTATAATTGGATTTTAAGGAATGGATATAACTTCACTTATTTGATTGGTTACTCAACTGGAGGAGTAGCAGTTGGATATGAAATTACCGTTAGAGATCCAGAAAGTTGGGTTGCTCCAAATGGAGCAATAATAATAAGTGCACCATTAAAGGGTGTGCAAGGCTTATTAAATTCAGTTTCTTATGCCAATAATATAAAGGCAAACATTCAATTGATTTATGGCAAAATTTGGGGTGATGAAATTTGGCCTCAAGGAAAAGAATTTTATGATAATGCTCCAGAAAAAATTGATTTTCCATGGTATTTTAAAGAGTGGAATTTAATTCCAGATTCAAGCCATGAAGTTTGGGTTAAAGAAGAAGATGGCGCTCATTACAATAGCAAAGCATATAATTTAACTGTAAAATTCATTGAGAAAGCAAAAAGTTTATGGTTTAATTTTAAAGGTGGAAAAACATTAGTAAAACTTGAAGTTGAACCTGTTGATGAAAAAGGCTTTTGCAAAGCTTCATTTTATAAGGAAGATTTTTCTTCCCAAAGATACTTTTACTTAGAGGAAGGCTATGAAAAATACAAAGAAAATTTAACTTTAAATTTTAAAAAAATAAATTGGGAAATAAATGCTTCAACAATAAAATTAGTTTTTAATAAAACAAGAAAAGAAGCTTATCTAACTTTTATTATTGAAAATTTTTCTAAGGAAGAGAATGGTTCATATATTATAAAACTGCATTATTTTAAAGATTGGTTTTGGAATCAAACAAGTAACACATTTAATTTTTATAATAGTGAAGACAATGTTAAAATTTTTGGCCCTTCAAGCCTAAATATTTTAGTGGTTAAATTGCCTGAAACTGTTAATGCAAGCTTTAATGAGCAAAAATTTGAGATTAAATACTTAAAGCAAAAGATAAATTTAAAATTAGATATTGAAGTTGAAAAAACTCAATTTATTGTTGGTGAAGAAATTTCTTTTAAACTTAAAGTAACAAATATTGCTCAGCAACGCTTGATTTATAAAAGAAACTCTGTGACATTTAAGGTTATTGATTCTAAAGGGCAAATAGTTTACTTTAATTCTGCATCTTCAAAAGATGTTTATGATACTATAGAGCCAAAGCAAACATTAATATATGAGTTTACTTGGAATCAAATTTGCAATGATGGAAGACAGGCTTCACCAGGTTTATATAAGCTTATAGGAAGCATTGAAGATTTAAATGCTGAAAAAGAAATTCAATTAAATGCTCCATTAATTCCAGGGTTTAAATTTCCCTCTATTTTATTAGGTTCAATTTTTGGAGTATTCATAATTTTAACATTAAAGAAGATGAAAATCCTTTATTAATCCATAAAAGTTTTGGAATTTTTCCCCATAAACCTACATAATTCCCTTTAACGATTATGGCTCCTTTAACTCCATCAATTTTTTTAGCTAAATTTAAACCTTGCTGAATAGCTTTTTTAGGGTCACCTTTAACAATATTGCATATAGCTGTGGCGGATGCATCAGCAATAGCAGCATTTTCAGCTATTACTGTTACGGCGTCGGCTTCACCAAAACTTAAAGCTCTAATTGATTTTGATGAGCTTGTTCCTATCCCTAAAGGGCAATCTCCTTGAGAAATTTTAAAACCAAATCTTTTTGATAAAAGAGAATTAAAAGCGTAAACACCTATATTAATATCAATTTTTGAATTAACAGCTATTTCTCCTCCATTTTCAATTAAAGCTATTTCAGCACCTTCCTTAATCATTTCTTCAAGAGCTAAATCTGCTAAAGCCCCAGCTACACTAGCCATTGGACCAACATAAGCTTTACTTGAAGCTTCAACCATTCTTTTAATTATTTCCGGCGCATTAGAGGCTGCTGGAATAGGTGTTAAAGAGTAAAAAAATAAAGGATGATTCCTCAAATAAATTTTAAGCAACCTTCTGTTTTCTTCAATTGATTTTAAAGCTTTTTTTATAGCTTTTTCACTATCAGATTTTATTAAAACATCTGTTTCTTCAATAATTTTTCTAACAATTTTCAAGATTTTATCTCCATATTTTAATTGCTTTAGTAGGACATGCATCTACGCATCTTCCACATTGAATGCATTTTTCACTAACCATTTTTACTGATAAACTCTTCTTATCATATATTATTGCTTCAACTGGGCAAAGAGTTACGCAATGCCCGCAATGAATGCAATTTTCAGTTATTTCAGCTAAAATTTCTAATTTAACCTCCACACCTGAATCTCTAAAAGCTTTGATAACATTTTCAGCTTTATCATCAGGGATTTCTACAAGAACTTTTCCTCCAGTTTCATCTACTCGAGCTTTAAGAATATTTATTGTTGCTTGCTCTTTTAAAACAATCGTTGAAATTATTGGTTCAGCAACTCTTTTATTATTAAATTTTAGTTCCGCCTTCAATTTTTTCACCTTTCCCAATCAAAGCGCTTATCTTCTCGCTGGTAACCATTCCCAAAACTTTTCCATCTTTGTCTATTACAGGTAAAGCTGAAATTCTATACCTTTCTAGTTTTCGCGCGCATGAATAAATTGATTCATCTGGTGAAGCTGTAATAACTTGTTTAACCATTATTTCAGATAAGGTTTTCGCGTTTTCAGCTACAGCTTTAGTTATATCAAAGCTTGTAACAAGCCCAACAATTTTATTTTCCTCATTAACAATTACTATATGGTTGACTTCCTTTTCAACTATTTTTTTAGCAACATCCTTAATGTTTTCATAAATTTTGCAAGTTACAGCTTCCTCCATTATATGCTTAGCTAAAGTAACTTCTCTAGTCATTTTCATAGGTTTAAAAATGGTATCTTTAGGTAAACGTTCCACAGGCATTGTTAAAAAGAATTTCCCTTTCTCAATCCATTCTTTAAGAATATATGTGATTTCTCTAGCTTTTTTTAAACTTGAAAGAGGAGCAGCTGGAATTTCTTTTCCATTTAACTCTATTTTACCAGATTTAAGCTCGCTATATTTAACCTTTTTTAAAATTGGTCTTTCTCTTTTTGGAATACCATAATCTAAAAGGTTTGTTTCTATTTCTTCATCTGTAATTCCAGTTTTTTTAGCTAATCCTTCATTTAAAATTGGGATTGGAATTCCAATACCTACATATAAAGTTGTTCCATATTTAGTGAAGCTTGCACCCTTAAGAAATTCAGGACTCATTTGTTTTAAATCCCCCTTTACCATTAATGTTCCAAAACCGTTTTTAGGGTCATGCTGAGTTCCTTCCCCTATTACGTATCCTATTCCCCCTCCTAGAAAAATTCTTGTTCCTATCCCTATGGTTTCATAATCAGGATCATTCATTAATGGATTAAGGCATCCTGCTCCAGCATAAGAAACATTACCATAATTTGGAAGAAGTTTCCCCATATAAGTATATATAACTTCATTTCGACTGTTGGTGGCAGCATTATATCTTTGATAGCAATTTCTGGGATTACAAAGAATTGCTTGATTTAAATCATGAATTGTAACTTCAGTTTTTATATATTTTCTTGGATAACAATCTGTTCCATAACCTATAGCTTCAACTTCAACTTCTTTTCCACTTACTAAATCCTCTATAACATGTCCTCCACCATATTCAAATGGTCTATTTGGATCCATTTTAGTTGCTCCAATATAGCAATCTACAGCTGCCCCTCCATGATAAGCTTCAACACCGTTAATTGTTATACGCTCCATTTTAATTGGTGGATCGGAATGACCAAAATTTAGGAATGCCCCAGAACTGCACATAGCTCCAAAAGTTCCAGTTGTTACTACATCAACCTCTTTAGCAGCTGTTTTAACACCTTTAGTTCTTACAAGTTCTTTCATTTCTTCAGCGGTTAAAACTACAACGTCTCCTCTTTCTATTTTTTTATTTATTTCCTCTATTGTTCTTAATTGCTTCAAACTTAGTTTTCCTCCAACCCCATTTCATTTTTAGAGGAGAGTTCTTAATTGATTAAATAATTCTAATATTAATATTTTTCTGGAAGATAAATTCCAATAGGAATAAAATAAAATTTTATAAAACTAAAAACCAAAATCTATAATTAGTTAATTACTTAAAAAATTATCAAAGGGTTAAATAATGATTTTTCCAAGATTTATTGATTGGATAACCCTATTTTTGATAAGGTTTTTATTAGTTGCATTAGCGCTTTGGATTGTGGGAAGAAGCACTGTGGGAAAAAATAAAGCTAAATTTAGTGATGCTTTATGGATAGCGCTTTTAGGGTTAATTATTGGAACTTTAATTTCAAGATTTATTCCTTTTTTAGGAGTTTTCATAGCCTTAATTTTATGGCTAGGTTTAATCCGTCATTTTTTTGATACTGGTTGGTTAGGAGCATTAGGAATAGCAATAGTAGCCTTAATTGTTTATGTCATTTTATATTGGGTAATATCATTTTTAATTAAAATTCCTTTTTGGAGTTTATTAATATTTTTCTAGTAAATCTTTTAAATAAAAGTTTATGCATCCACAGTTTTCGCAAAGATGGGTAGCAATATTTCCAAGTGTTAAAAACATCCCTATTGGAATTAATCCAACATAATATTCTTTCATTTCTTTATTACAATTGGGACATTTAATTTTTTTTAGTTTAAACCCTCCAAATAAAGAAAAATTAACTTAATGTTTAAAATTACTTTTAGATTCTTTTAAAGCTTCTTCAAATATTTTCTTAAATTCTTCAGGATCAATTTCATAGTCACTGCAGAATTTCGCTAGGTTTTTAGCATAAAACTTTAGAAAATCTCTGCTCATTTCCTTAATTTCATCTTTAGAAAGTTTTTTGGGTGAAATTAAAAGTAAAATAAGCCATTTTCCAAGAAAAGTTGGTTTATACCATTTAATCCATATAGTTTTCCCTTCAATTTTGCTTTGTTCCATACCCTCCTCCAGAATTTTAGCTTCAACAAACAATTTTAAATAATTAAGAATGGATTTATTTGAGTGTTGAGTTAATTTTTTAAGAAGGTCTTTTTGATAGGTTTTCCCCTCAATTTTAAGGTTTTTTAAAATTGAAAAAGCAACTTTAGATCCGAAAGCTGATAAAAGAATTTTATATTGCATCCATTTCTTTTTTGGAAGGGGAAGAATAAAAGGCCATAATTCAAGCGATAATTCTTCATCTTTTATCATGATCTTAACCTTAACGAAAATTTCTATTTAATTTAAGCGGTTTTTAACTAAAAACTTTAATGCTTCTTCATAAATTTTTATGCTGTTTAAAAAATCTTTTATTTCTATAAATTCGTTTTCTGTATGATCAAGCATTGAATTTCCTGGTCCATAAGCTATCATAGGAATTTTTAAGGTTTCAGCTAAAATATTTAGATCTGATGTGCCCGTTTTTCTTAATAAAGTTACTTGAGTCCCCTCAATTTTTCGAATAGCTTGAATAAAAGCTTTAACTAAAAATGATTTTGGATCAGCTTCATAACCTTTAACATAATCTAAAGCTTCAACCTTCGCGAAGCTTAACTTTTCTTTTATTAAATTAAATATTTCTTTAGGATGAATTTGAGGTGGAATCCTTAAATCCACTTCAAATTCGCAATGGTTTGGAACAATGCTAAAATTTGAACCTCCAACAATTTTTGTTAAGCAACTGGTTAAAGAATAAAATTTAGAATTTAAATTTTCTTTTTCATGCCTAAAACTTTTAATTATACTCCAAGCTTCAAAAGCTTTTTCAATAGCATTTTCAAATAACCATGGTGCAGAAGAGTGCCCAGTAACTGTTTCACAAGTAACTTTAAGCTTTAAGCTTCCTTTATAACCTATTATTATACCTCTTGTATTGCTTGGCTCTCCAAAAATAGCATAATCAACATTAAGCTTTTTTTTAATCAAATTTTTTATTCCTTTGCCTGAACCCTCTTCATCCACAATTGCAGCTAAAATTATTTTTGCAGGGAAATTTTCTTGAAGAAGATTGGTTGAAGCTATAATCATAGCTGCTAAAGAGCTTTTAGCATCTACAGCGCCTCTTCCATAAATTTTATCGTTTTCAAGTTTAACTGGGATTTTTCCAGGAACTGTATCCATGTGGCTGCATAAAAAAATTATAGGTTTATTTCCATTTGATTCAGCTATAACATTTCCAACATTATCTTTTTCAGTTTTAAATCCTAAATTGGTTAATTCTTCTTTAATAAAATTTGAAATTTCCTCTTCAAAACCTGAGGGACTATAAAATTCAAGAAGAGATTTAAGAAAGTTAACTGAGTAAGCTTCCTTCTTTTTCTTCAATAACCTCATTTAAAACACTTACCACTTGATTTATATGCTCTTTAGAAATAATTAATGGTGGTAAAAATCTTAAAACGGTTCTACCAGCATCTAATGCTAAAACACCTTTTTCAATTAAATTAAGCAGCAAATCGTAAATTTCAAATCTAAATTCAACACCAATCATTAAACCTAAACCTCTAACATCTCTTATTATCTTATGGTTTAAAGCTATTTTTTTAAGTTCATTTATAAAGTAGTTTCCTGAAATCCAAGCTTTTTCTGGAAGGTTTTCTTCTAAAAGAACATCTATAGCTGCACAGGCAGCTGCCGCAACTATTGGATTTCCTCCATAAGTGCTTGTATGCTCTCCAATTTGAAAAGCATCCATTATTTCAGGTTTAGCTGCTGTTACACCTATTGGTAATCCTCCAGCTACTCCTTTAGCTAAACAAACAATATCAGGAATTATACCATAATGTTGAAAACAAAATATTTTTCCAGTTCTACCAAACCCTGTTTGAATTTCATCTAAAATTAAAAGAACATTTTTTTTATCGCATATTTCTCTTAATTCCTTTAAAAAATCTTTTGGTGGAATTTTAACTCCACTTTCTCCTTGAATAGGCTCAACAATTACAGCAGCTGTTTCATCATTTATAGATTTTTCAACTTCTTTAGCATCTCCATATGAAACATGCTTAACTTTTATAAGCAGGGGTTCAAAACCATTTCTATATTTTTTATTCCATGTAGCTGCTAAAGCGCCTAGGGTTTTTCCATGATACCCACCTTTCATAGCTATTATCTCCATTTTTCCAGTGAACTTTCTAGCAAGCTTTAAGGCACATTCAATAGCTTCAGCTCCACTATTAGATAAAAAGAATTTGCTTAAATTTTCTGGAAAAAGTCTAGCTAGTTTTTTTAAAAGCATTGCTCGAGCTTCATTATAAGCAAAACCATGGCATGAAGTTAAATTTTCAACCTGCTTTTTAATAGCTTCAACAACTTTAGGATTGCAATATCCAATTACAGCTGCTCCATAACTTCCTGAACAATCAATATATTGTTTACCGTTAATATCCCAAACTAAATCTCCTTTACCTTTAACTAAAACCACCGGTCTTTTAGCATAAACCTTAGCCATAAATTTTTGTTCAATTGAAATAATCTCTTCTCCATTCATATATTTTCTACTTCATTATAGTTGTTCCTAAGCCCTTTAAAGCTGATGAAATTGGTTCTTTAACAACACCTGATGCTATAACAACTTTTTTAACACCTTTTTTTAAGGCTTCTGTAGCAGCGAAAATTTTTGTTATCATTCCATGTCCAACTTTACTTAAAGCTTCTTCAGCTTCTTCTAAAGTTAATTTTGGAATAAGTTTCCCATTAAGCATCACTCCAGATACATCAGTAAATAAAACTAATAAATCAGCTTCTAAGGCTGCAGCTATATAAGCTGCAGCTCTATCACCATCAATATTTAAAGCTTCATAATCTTCGCTTAAAGCTATTGGAGCAATTACAGGTGTATAACCAAGATTAAGCAAGCTTTTAAGAAGGTTTGCATCAACCTCGCTTATTTTCCCTGTGTAACCTCCATCTATAACTCTTTTTCTACCTCTTTCATCAATTTGAATAAGCCTTTTTTTTCTTTCAGCTTTAATTAAAGCACCATCAATTCCTGAAAGTCCAACAGCTTTAACTCCAACTTTTAATAAGGCTGAAGTTATTTCTTTGTTTATTTTCCCAGCCATAACCATTGTGAATATTTCCATTGTTTCCTTATCAGTATATCTGCTTCTGAATCCTTCAGGGGAAACTATAAACTTTTGTTCTTTACCCATTTTTTCAGCTATTTCATTAACTATTTTTCCTCCACCATGAACCAAAGTTATTTTATCATTTATTAAACAGTTTTTTAAGTCTTTAACAAAGTTTTCAGGAATGCCTTGCTCTAAAATGCTTCCACCAAGCTTAACAACTATAAGCAATTTTATTTATTCACCTTTTTTATTAAGCTGGATGCGCACTTAAATATTCGAGACCGGTTTTTTCATTTATACCAAGCATAATATTAAAGCATTGAACAGCTTGGCCAGCTGCACCTTTAACTAAATTATCTATAGCGGAAAGAACTACAATTCTTTTAATTCTTTCATCTACCTCAAACCCTAAATCGCATATGTTTACTCCAGTGAGAGTTTTCGGATTAGGTAAATTGTATAGGCCTTCCCTATCTTTAACAAACCTTATAAACGGTTCATTTCCATAGAATTCTCGATAAATCCGCCATATATCAGGTGTTGAAAGAGGTTTAGTTAAAAAGCAATGGATTGTAGCTAAAATTCCCCTAACCATATTTACGGCATGAGGCGTAAAAGCTACATTAACTTTTTTTCCAATTAAAAGAGAAAGTTCCTGTTCTATTTCAGCTATATGCCTATGATTTACAGGTTTATAAGCCCTAACACCTCCAAATCTTTCAGGATGATGAGATGCTAAGGTTGGTTGATTTCCAGCTCCTGAAGACCCTATTTTTACATCTATAACTATTCTATTAAGCTCTATAGCTTCCTCCTTAATTAAAGGTGCTAAACCTAAAATTGATGCTGAAGCCATGCATCCTGGACAAGCCACTAATTTAGCATGCCTTATAGATTCTCTATGAAGTTCAGGTAACCCATACACAGCTTCTTTCAGCAACTCAGGATTTTCATGCTTCCAACCATACCAAACTTGGTAATCTTCAGGATTTTTAAGCCTATAATCAGCGCTTAAATCAATAATTTTTAATCCTTGAGCTAAAAGTTTAGGTGTTAACTTCATTGATGTTCCATGAGGAACAGCTAAAAACACCAGTTCACATTCCTTAATTAATCTTTCCTCGCTTAAAGGAGAAAATTTAAGTTGAGTGAAACCTCTAAGATTAGGATGAACCTTAAATACATATTTTCCAACATGCTGTCTTGAAGTAACTAATTGAATTTCAGCCTCTGGATGATTAAGCAAAATTCTTAAAAGTTCTCCTCCAACGTATCCAGCTCCTCCAACAATTCCAATCTTCAATAAAATTCACCTTTTCAATTTTTCAAGCAAATACCCTATAATTAATTTTGGAATATCAACTTTGGAGACTTCAACTGTTTTTTTAAATTCAGTTGCATAATTTACTTCGTGAACAATTAAACCTTCAGGGCTTTCCATTAAATCCACTCCAAATATTCCTCCTCCAACAGCTTTAGCAGCTTTAAGGCTTAATTCTTCAAGCTCAGGGGTTATCTTACACTCCTCAGCAGTTCCACCGATATAAACATTTGTTTTGAATTCTCCTGGAGGAGAGTAACGATATATAGCTGCTACAACTTGATCTCCTATAACAAAGCATCTAATGTCCCTATCTGGTTTTTTAATCATTTCTTGAAGATAATATATTTGGTAAATTGGGAACATATATTCTCTAGATTCAAGAATTGCCTTAGCAGACTCTGAATCCTTTAAAAGCGCTATAAGCCTGCCCCAGCTTCCAACAACAGGTTTTAAAACAGCAGGGTAACCAAGCTTTTCTAATGCTTTTAAAGCACCTTCCTTAGAAAAAGCAATGAAAGTTTTAGGTGTTGGAACACCAGCTTTAGATAGGGTTAATGAAGATAAAGCTTTATTACCGCAGATTAAAGCTGAATGAAAGGAATTTACTACTTGAATACCCATTTTTTCAAGCAAAGCTGTTATATGCAAGTTTCTAAAGTAGCTAATGCTTCTTTGAAGGATTACAGGTTCGAAAGTTGATTCTTCATCAATTCCTAAAAAAAGATCGTCAGCATTATAAATGTTTAATGGAATATCCATTTTTCTAGCAGCTTCAATAATTAATTTTTCATCAAGCCTAATATGATCGCATATCATTCCAAGCTTAGCTTTATTCACCCCAATCCTCCTTCTCTACAACAACTCTTTGATAACTTAATTTATCACCTTCAATTTTTGTTATTTCAAGTTCTAAACCGCAATCTGGGCATGCTACAATTTCATTTAGCATAACATCATCTGGAACATCTATATCTGCTCCACAATCTGGACATTTAATTTTCTTCATTAGGTAGCCTCCAAATTTCATCATATCATTTAGCCCTATAAAAAATCATTAATAAACTTTACGTTTTTAAAAAGAAAAATAAATAAAAACCTTTTTTAAGTAAATTTTTAATAATTAAAAAAGGTTAATTTTAATGTTTTTCATATAGCCTTATAAGGCGATTAGCAGCATTAATTATGGCTTCAACACCAGCCATCACTATATCTTCTCTAACTCCCCTTCCACTTACCACTCTTCCAGCTTCATCCATAACTTTAACCATAACATTAGCTAAAGCATCGCTTCCACCTGATGTAGCTTCAAGCTTAAATTCAACAAGTTTAAAATTCATTACATCGCTTACGATTCCTTGTATAGCTTTTAAAGCTGCATCTATTGGTCCCACGCCATATTCAGAATTTTTATATTCTTTACCATTTATAATAAGTCTAACTGTAGCTGTAGGTGTAACTTTACTTCCTGTAACTACAAGCAAATCTTCAAGATTTATTTTTCTTTTGCTTGGAGTTAAAGTTCCAGATACTGCTTCAGCTATATTTTTTAAATCAGCTTCTGTAACTGTTCTTCCTTTATCTCCAAGTTGCTTAACTCTAGAAACAACTTCCATAAGTTGATCCTTAGTTAATTCAAAGCCTAATTCTTCAAGCATGGCTTCAATTCCATGTTTTCCAGCATGCTTTCCAGCAACTATTTTTCTTTCTCTACCAACTATTTCTGGAGGAAGAGGCTCATATGTATCAGGAGATGAAACTATTCCAGCTGTATGAATTCCACTTTCATGAGCAAAAGCATTATCACCAACTATAGCTTTATTTGGAGGTATAGGAATTCCAGTAAACTTGGAAACTAAAACTGAAGTTTTATAAATTTCCTTTAAATTTATATTTGTTTTAATTCCGTAAAGTGCATGAAGGCTTAAGGCAACTTCCTCTAAACTGGCGTTTCCAGCTCTTTCCCCTAAACCATTTATTGTTACATGAACTTCTTCAGCTCCAGCTTCTACACCAGCTAGAGAATTAGCAACAGCTAAACCCATATCGTTATGGCAATGCAAAGCTATGGGAGCATTAACTTGAGCTTTAATAGCTTTAACTAAATTAAACATTCCTCTTGGAATGGCTACACCCACTGTATCAGGTATGTCAATTCTATCAGCTCCAGCTTCCACAACAGCCTTGTAAACTTGAATTAAAAAGTTTAAATCGCTTCTTGTAGCATCTTCAGCTGAAAACTCAACTTTTACACCAAAGCTTTTAGCATATTCTACAGCTTCAACAGCTTTATTTAAAACTTCCTCTTTACTCATTTTTAATTTCTTTTTCATATGAATTTCTGAAGTTGCAATAAAAGTATGAATAGTATCAACATCGCATGAAATAGCTAAATCTATATCTTGCTTAATAGCTCTAGCTAAACCAACAATTTCAGCTTTAAGTCCATCATTAGCTATCATTTTTATAGCTTCTCTTTCCCCTTCAGAAGTAGCTGGAAAGCCAGCCTCAATATAATCTACACCTAAAGCATCAAGCTGCCTAGCTATTTGAAGTTTTTCTTCAGGTAAAAGCGCAACACCAGGGGTTTGCTCTCCATCTCTTAAAGTTGTATCAAGAAATTTTACTTTATCCGGTAGATTGCATTCTTTCTCTATTATAAGCCTCCAAGCCAAATTGAATCCTCCTTTTCAAATTTAAAATTAATTGATTTAAATAGAGAAAGCTTAAGTTATGGTTAGTTTTAAAGAAAGCGATCTCTCCTATAACTCAGTTTGCTCAGCCCCTTTCTTTAGTTATAAAAAATTTTGTTAAAGCATATATTTATGGTTTACTATGCTTGCAACAATTAAATATTTATCTTTTTAAGAATTTAATTTTTAATTTAGAATTTTATGGAAAGGGAAAATTGATTGAAAAGTAAAAGAAGAAAAATAGTTTTGTTGTTTCAATTAATTTTTGGAGCTTTAATAATTTTAGCTTTAATTTGGTATACTAATGCAAAAAACCTATTTTTTGCATTAGTTAAGGCAAATCATATTTTTTTAGCATTAGCTTTATTTGCTTATTTTTTAATGAATTTAATTTTCGCTTATAGAATTAAATATGTTCTTAATGCATTAGGAAGGCAATTAAGCTTTTTTAAAGCTTTAACTGCTCAATATGGAGGTATGCTTGCTAGCGATTTTACTCCAGCTAGATCAGGCTATTTAACGGTTCCATTAATTCTTAATGTATATGGAGTTCCAATAGAAACAGGTTTATCATGCATTTTAGGCTGTCAATCAATAGAGTTTTTAATTAAAATGGTTGGAGGATTAGCAGCAGTTTTATATTTAATTTCGAAAATTTATTTAACTCAAGAGCTTATAGCATTTTCTATTCTTGGTGTTGCTTTAATGTTTTTCGGTGGATTAGCAATAGCTTTAAGCATGTGGTCGAAAAAAATCCATAATACAATAAAAAAGCTTGGTGAAAAACCATTAATTGGAAAAATCATTTCACCTATTTTAAATAAAATTTTAAATTTTCAATCTGAAGCTGAAAAATTTAAGTCTGCAATTTCAATTGTTACTTTTTTAACTTTAATTTCTTGGGTTATTAAAGGTTTAGAATGGTATTTCATTGGATTAGCCTTAAGCATAAATCAATTAAGCTTTTTAGATTTTTTTCTTCTTCATCCATTAATAACAGCGCTTTCATTTCTTCCTTTAACTCCATCAGGTTTAGGCTTTCAAGAAGGAGCTATTGTAGGGGTTCTTTATTTATTTAAAATTCCAATAGAAACAGCTGTGGCATTTGCTATTTTTGCTAGATTTTTATTAATAATAGAGGATATTTTAGGTGTTTTTCCATTAACTAAAGTTGGGGTTAAAATTATTGATTCAAAAGTTTAATTTATTCTTTTTGAGTTGGAATATACACTAAAGCACTTATAACGGAGCCATAATGATCCATAGGGATCCATAAAACATCTATTTTATGCTTGATTTTTGTTAATTCAATTCCTCGATTTTGAGCCATTTCATTTATTTTCCACTCTAAAATTTCCAATAAAGCTTTTCGATCCATATATCCATGAGCTTCAGCAACCAATCCGTATTCTCCATTTTTTTCCAACCCCAAGCTACACCAGCACCAATTGTTTCCCCTTCATTTCCATCCATTCTAGCTAAAACAGCATAGGTGATTGAACCTATGGGAATTTTCTTTCTTTTAGTTTCCTTGCAGCCTGGAGGTAAAATTGAAGAAACATTTACTAAATTGCATTGAGCTATTCCAGCTTTAACCAGCGCTAAATCAAACGCGTTAAGCGGAGAAACTTTGCTTACAGCTTTACCACAAGTAACAAAAAACTCTTTAGGAATCATCTTTCAACTCCCATAAATAATTTTATAAAAATAAAATAAAACTAAAATGAAACTTATTTAGTTTTCTGAAATTTTTGAGGCATCATTATTATGAAATAATTAATGTAAAAATGCAGCTTTTATTAATATTATTAAAAAATGAATGGTATCGCAATTTCCTCCCCTTCTTTAATTTTAGTTTCACCTGGTTTAACAGGAATAAGTTTTAAAAATTTATCATTAAAGTATACGCTTAATCCCTTATATTTTTCTTTATTAATCAAAAGAGTTTTTTTCTCGAAGTTAAAATGAATATATCCTTCCTCAATATAATCTATAACTGCTTTAAAAGAATTAAAGGTTAATTCTGAAGTTTGATTTTTAAGCAAACCATTTAAAAAATTGAGGGTTTTTAAAGTTATTAATGCACCATGACCATAATGAAGAAAACCGCCTTCCAAGCAACCTTCAAAAGCTTTAATTGAAAAGGAAGAATTAAAAAAAGAGTTTTTAGTATATTGATTGCTTAAAAGAATATATTTTTTGTTAACTTCTTCAACCTTAAAAAAGTTGTTAAAATTTTCGTTAATTTTCATTTTAGCAAGCAAAGGCGAAATATTTAATTTATAGCCACCTCTCGCTCTTAAAGGATCTTTAATAGGTCTAACTTCAACATGAAGATGATGATCAGTCCAAAAATTGAAAAAGGGACTCCAAATAACTTCTCCTATAAAATCTCCTGGATAAATTTTATCTCCAATTTTTAATTTTGGTTTAACATGAAGTATCTTAACGCATGTTTCTTCATCAACCTTAATTATTATAACATAATCTTCTTTAAGAGCTTTAATTAAAAATGTTTCTCCTTCAATTGGGCTTAAAGCTTCCCTGCAACCTCTAGGTGGATAAATATCAATAGCAGATAATTTTTTATGACCATAATATGGGCTGTTAGTAAAGGAGAAAAAATTATCTTTATTAACGTAAATTTTTACTCCATTAGATTCAGCAATTTGAATCAAAATTACAAGCTCCTTTTAAATGAATAAAATTTATTTTATTCGAATAAAATTTAAATTTTTAAAAGAGATGAAAGCTTATGCGTTTATGCTACGCATGCTCAAAAGAACCTGCAGAAATATTTATAGATTACTCTAAAAGATGGCTTTGCATAAACTGCTTTTTAAATTATTATGAAAGAAAAGTTAAAAGAACTATTGAAGCTTATAGAATGATTAAACCTAATGAAAAAATTGGAGTGGCAGTTTCAGGAGGAAAAGATAGTACAACGCTTCTTTATGTGCTTAAAAAGCTTTATCCATCATTAAATTTAACAGCAATCCATTTAAATTTAGGCGTTAAAGAATATTCGGATCATTGCAATGAAGTTCTAAGAAGCTTTATTAAAAAGCTTAATGTTCCACTAATAGAGTTTAATTTAATTAAGCAGCTTGGCTTTTCAATTCATAATTTTGAAAAAACAAGACATGGAAGAAAAATATGCTCTATTTGCGGAACAATAAAACGTTATTTGCTAAATAAAATTGCTTATGAAAATAAACTGGATAAATTAGCTACAGGACATAACCTTGATGATATAGTTGAGGTTATTTTTAATTGTTATGTTCAGGGAGATATTGTTCAATTGGCTAGAGTTAACCCTGTGCTTTCAGGAAATCATCCAAAACTTGTTGCTAGAATAAAACCTTTATGCATGATGACTGAAATAGAAAATTTGCTTTATGCTTCTTATGCTGAGCTTCCCTTTAGAAGTTTATCATGTCCATTATCAAAAGGGAATAGAAGCCTTAAAAATAAAAAATTTATTAATACAATCATATTGAGGGAAATGCCAACCTTTAAGCATATGCTTTTTAAATCATATGTTAAAAGAATAGCACCTTACATTAATCCTCCATTAGAAAAAATTTTTGAATGCGAAATTTGCGGTATGCCAACCTCAAAAAATACATGCGCATTTTGCAGATTAATAAAAATAATTAAACCATTAACACAATAAATGTGTCAAACAAAAATAAATAATTTAAAATCTGCTTTTAAATGTAAATTTTAATCAGAAAAATTAAGTAAAAATTTATAAATCAAAATTTTCAGGAAGCTTATAAAACTTTAATTTTCCTGATTGCCAATCGCGTAAAATAAGTCTTGAAGCTTCATCAATATTTAATTCTCCACCCTTAAGTAAAAAACCTCTTTTAGCAGCTAAAAGCTTTAAAACTTCATAGGCATCATCAGCTTTAATTTTATAAGTTTTTTGTAAAAGATTTGGCATTAACCTTAATATTTCATTTAAAAGCTTTAATGCTGGTGTTAAAGGATTTTTAAGTTTTTCAGGTGAAATAAAACCTTTAAGAGCAAGCTCAGTAAGGTTAATTTTTCTTAATGGAAGTATACCTGGTGTATCAAAAATAAAAAAATTTTCATCAATTTTTACAAGCTTTTCTCCTTTAGTGAATCCAGGTATAGGCGAGGTTTCAGCAACATACCGTCCTTTAAGGCCATTTATTAATGTTGATTTACCAACATTTGGATAGCCCACAATAGCTAATACTATAGGTTTCTCCTCAACTAAGCTTCTAATTTCTCTTTTTAATTTTTCTATATCTTTTTTATTTTTAGCATTAATTGCAGTAACAATATAACCGAAAGATTTAAGGTATTCAACCCATTTTTTAGCAATGTTTTTTGGAACAAGATCAGTTTTATTTAAAACCAAAAGAAATTTTTTATTAAGGTTTTTAATTAAACTTTCTAAATCTAAACTTCTTGTAGCTAAAGGATCTCGAGCATCTAAAACTTCAAGCACAATATTTGCTTTTTCCAATACCTTTTTAACTCTAAACCAGGCATTTTTACCTTTGCTTTTAAATTTAAACTTCATAGTTAAACCTATTTTCATTAAAACCAATATCATTTATTAATTTTAAAGCTTTTAAATAGAATTCAAAAAAAAGCCTAATAGCTTAAAAAATAGATTTAAAGTGAATAATGTGAAATTATATAGAAACTGAAATTTTTATGTAAAAATATTGTAACAAGTAAACATAAGCAATAAACAAAAACAAATAAATAACAAAAATTAAATAGGTTAAAAAAAATAATTTAATAAATGAGGTGAAATTGAATTTTTCAAGTAAATATTATGCTTGCCTTGCAATAATCGAGGATGAAACAAGTAAACTTTATGAAAAACTTGTGGATCAATGCGAAAATGAAGCAGTTAAACTTTTATTATTTAACATTCTTTACGAAACGAGAAAACATAAAGAGCTTTTATTTCAAATTGCAAATTTAAAAAAGGAATTTCAATTACCTACTATTGAAGAATGCGAAAAAGAGGCAGGTTACCTAATTAAAGAATGCTTAAAAAATATTCAAATTTTGAAAATGCAAATTGAACAAAAACATTCAATTTTAAATATTCTTAAAAAACTTATTGAATTTGAAAATTCAATAAGCGAGGAATATTTAATTATGCTTCATGGAGCAGCCTTAAAAAATTTAGAAGAGAGATTACATATAAAAGAAATTGTTAAATACATTGCTGAAGATGAAAAAAGACATATAAATTTGCTTGAGCTTTCATGCAAATTATTAAATAAAAAGCTTTAATTAAATTCCTTTTCTTTCAAAATAAGGTTAATAGAAAATTTATTTGATAAGCTTTTTAGCGTTTTCTATGTAATCTATAAAGCTCCATCCTTCAACATCTTTAAATTTTAAATTTAGCTTTATATAAAAGCGTTTAATTATAATTTTAAGGAGGATTTCAGCTCCTGAACCAAACATATTTTTTAAGGCTTCCATAAACTCCTTTAGCTTATTAGGGATTTCATTCTGCTTAATTGAAAAACGATTTTCTAAATGCCAATATATTGCTTGACGAATAGAATCGCCTAAAGCCAAAAAACCTTCATCAACTGCCTCCAATAAAGCTTGATGAAAATCATCCCTGTTAATTGCTTCCCCCCCCCGACGAGTTAAAACATTTATTCCTCAACCTTTTCCATCCCCTTAATCATATTATCGGCGTAAGCTTAGGTAAAGGATAACCTTTTGAAACATCCATTTCAACCGCATATAAGCCTGTTCTAGGCTTAACGCCATAAAACAGTAAACAGCCATGCTCTCTAGTCAGCTTTAGATGAGTTGTAACTATTGAGCTTAGCTTTCTTCCTAACTTATAGGAATTACCTTTCATCAGAATGAGACTAAGGGCCTTATTCTTTCGGACTCTTATAACTTCTCGCCCAATAATCTTTTCACAAGTAGATTCATCATAATAGCTTGTTAAGGTGTCAACACCAGCAATACTCATGATGGGTTGACCTGTTTTCTGCATTAAATCCTCTTCAGTTTCAATGTATTTTAGATAGTCTTCCCATGGATCCTTCATATCGAAAAATACAATGTAAGGTTTATCCTCATACTTCCCCCAGCTTCGAGATGTGCAAACCCTTAGAAAACTGTTAATCTCCTCATTTGTTAACCCATAACTTAAACCTACTTGCCTAAGTTTCTCAGCATCAACCCCAATCGTAGGTATAATCAACACAGCCCGTTGATTAGCAATAAAGTTCACCGCCGTAGGAGCAGCAATTAAATGATATTCACTCATAGAAACTTCACTTGCTATCTCGAAAAGAACCGTATCACCCTTAGAAAATCCACCGTTAAAAATCGCATCTAAATCTTCTACACCAGTTGAGTATTTATCCAGCTTATCAGGTATCGACTGGAATCGACTGGGCTTCTCAATGAGCTTAGGCTTAAAAGGCGGAAAGACTTTAAATCCCCTCTTCAACGTGAAGGTGAGCTTCCGCTCCTTAAGTTCTACTCCCCTTAACTTCAGTATTTCAATATCCCTAAAGAGGCGCCCTCTCAGCTCGCGAGCATTAAGCCTTATTAAGCCGTCAGCCACAAATTCTTCTACGCCTAAGCCTATTTTGGATTCTCCTATAGGAATTTCCTCTATCATAATGGTTGTGCAATTCATTCCCCTAACTATTCTACTTAAAACCGTGTGAACAATTATTCTAACGTCTATAGGTTCTTTAAAGGCTTGAGCCATCGCTGAAAAGCTATCTATAACAAGTCTTTTAGCCTTTAAAGCTTTAACTTCAGCCAAAATAGATTCTAAAATTAAGGAGATGCCTTCCTCCTTTATGGCTGTAAAATCTAAAATTTTAATTTTACCTTCACTTTCAAGCCTAGTTAAATCAACATTTAAATGCCTAGAAAAATTATTTATAAGCGTATTTTTAGCTTCAGAAAAACTTACATATACACCTGGCTCATTTAGCTCAGCACCTTTAACCAAAAACTGCATAGAAAAAACAGTTTTACCTGTACCAGGTTCACCAGCCAGCAGGATTAAGCTATCTTTAGGGAAACCACCTTCAACAGCCTCATCCAAACCATCAATTCCAGATTTAACCCTATCAACCAAACCCAAAAACCTCTTTTAAATCCACTTAAAACCTAAAAATAAATTTATCACCTTAAAAATTAAAATTTTTCATTCTTATAATATATATATAGTAGAAGTTTTTATCGTAATTTATTAATTTAAGGTTTAAGGCTTAAATAATGTTATGTTTTAAGGATTAAACTATATTGATGGGAAATAAAAATATTATTATTTTGTATATAGTTCAAATATGAGTTTGGGGCAGATGAGAGAGATGCCCCCACTCTAATTTTATTAAGATAGCTTGAAAACCATAATTTCCTCTGGCATTTGAGAATAAAAATAAATGCCAATAATGAAAGAAAACAAAATTATCCCTAAAATTGTTACTTCGCTTATTCATAATTAAAACCTCTTCATGTTTTTATTTCATGCTTATGATGATCTCCTTTTTCTAAATATATTGAATTCATCGCAAAACTATATTGAGTCTTTTTCTCTAAATCTTAAGGATTAAAGATCCAGTTCTATCATGAATCATTATGGTAAAAGGTTCCAGAGTTAGGATTTTTCACCTTTCACTAAGCAATTATTTTATCCTTGAAGTTTTATCAAGGCTTTATTCATGTTTACTTTAGGCTTGCTTTTAGACAATAAGACTTTTAAAAGGCTTTAGCTTAAATAAACCCCTTGCTATAAGCTTAAGGAAACTTTTTAAGCAAATTCTTTAATCATAAGGATTTGGTGGAAAAATTGGAAAAAGTCTTTATTGGCAGAATAAGGATTAAGCGTGCTGGTAGAATTGGCAGGATTAAGGTGCTTTACATTGGCCGTGAGGTTAAGGCTTGAGATTGTTGTGGGCGAAAGAAAAGTTGAGGAGGTGGCTTTACTTAACAGCGGATATGAGGCTCCTTCAGCTCAACTTTTAATACCTATAGCTACAGCTAAAAAATTAGGCTTATGGCCTCCAGAGAAATCTATTGAAGTTGAATTTGAAACAGCTGGAGGAATTCTTAAAGCTTGGCTTCTCCCTAAAGTTGGTAAAGTTAAAGTATTAGCTGTCGATGCAAGGTCAAAGGATGTGGATGTAGACATAGTCATATCACCATTGGCAGATGAACCATTAATAAGCGATGCACTGGCAGAAGATCTTGAAATAGCGGTTGAATCCTTTGGTCGTGGCCTATGGCGATTCAGGTGGGAGCCATACTCAAAGATTAGGAAAGGACCTTAGCTCAATATATTCTAATACATACAGAGATTGACATATTTATACTAAAAATAGCAAGAAAAATTTATTTCTCCCATTATAAACAATTATGCGAAAGCAAATGTTTGCATACCTTTCCTAAAATCTAAAGCTTAAAGTGTGATTTTCATTAAGGATCAAAAAATAATAAGAATAAAAGTAATGTTATTAGCAGTATTAAAAGGGTTGGCGTGCCGGCCGTAACCCACCTTCTGTTTTAAGCGGCATTTATCTAATCGGGATACCCGCGCCTCACGCGGACCTCATGGGCGCCTATTTTCCCTTTCACAGCGCAGCCGAGCCGTTTCATCCTTAAACCATTCATTGCTCAGCGTTTCCGCATCATTGCTTATAATGGTTTAAGGTTTCGTTTCTGTTCTCGGCTTTAGGGCTCTCGCCCTAGCTCTCGCGAGCTTGCGCTTCCGCGGTGTGGGTGGAGTTTCCTCAAGCTTCACACTTAACTCTGAGAAAAGAGCAAGTGTGAAGCTTGAAAGCCGCTCACCGGCTCGCCAACCCTAAATTAAAAATTTAGGGGAAAGAAATTTAAAGGTTTCGTTAGCCGCGCATAACCTCTAAATTTCGCTCGAATATAGGTTCCTTTTTCAGCTCGACGCGTCGGGCTATTGGGGGCAGCGGGCTAAACGCCTCGGCCGAAGCCTTGGCGCGTACACCCCTGCTCCATCAACCCCATCTTCTATGGGTGCCCTCCTCCAGCTCTCTAGACCTGTTGCCAGGTCTAGAATTGAGCTGGAATGGCCGCCTATTTTTGGGAGGGGCTTCGGGCTTAGATGCTTTCAGCCCTTATCCCCAACGGCGTGGCTGCCCGGCAGTGCCCTGTCGGACAACCGGTAAACTAGAGGCCGCGATGCCCCGTTCCTCTCGTACTAGGGG
>Ga0105158_1000275_pt1 | contig 22809 bp, 22 predicted proteins | sample LHCtaG_FD_81567 | JGI IMG/M metagenome (GOLD analysis project Ga0105158, IMG submission 81567) | Hot spring microbial communities from Little Hot Creek, USA to study Microbial Dark Matter (Phase II) - LHC4sed_matched | ecosystem: Environmental > Aquatic > Thermal springs > Hot (42-90C) >...
CTAAGAAGGTCCCTTGCTTTTAAACGTATCTCTTCAGCGTTTTCGAGCAAGGGTTTAACGTCAACGTTCAGTGAAAGGATGGAGTTTAGTGATGTTAAAAGTTCTGCTGCCGCACCAGGGTCAGGATATTTTAGGAAAGATTGTGCAACCAAAGCTATAGCTGGCAGGCCTGCTTTCAAACATTCTTTAAGGAAAAGCGCGTATATTCCTGATATAAAGCCTTCCTGTAAAACTTCAATCCTATGCTTTGAAAGCATTTCAGCATAGTCCTTCTTTGAGACTACTGCGTAAACTTCAGGCTTTTCTATTTCAAGCCTATTTTCTACTGGGATACCGGTTAAAGCGATAAGAAGTTTAGTGTTCAAGCTCTTAAGCCATTCAACAACCTTTTTCACAAGAGGGTTTAAGACTGTAAGAGGTAATGCTATTTCTGAAGTGAATACAATCAACCTTTCATTACCATAAACTCTTATTGGATGAAGTAGTTCACCATTGTGGACGACCATTATTGGAGGCAGAAGTGGAGTTTCAATGTACGCGATCTCTTCTAGGCTCAAAGATTCTATAAGATGCGTTGACGCTATAGCCCCAGCTAAGCCCACGTCAGGGAAGCCTTCGATGGCAACAGGCTCATTAAACTTAACATCCTTCTTCATAACAATCTCTAAAACTTCTTCAGACATAAATTATGTGCACACATTAGACATTTTATGTAGTCGTTATTAAACTTTAAAACTAGAAAACTATTTTTCAAAATTATAGAAGAAACGCTTCTGTAAAAATAGTCAAAGGAAAAAATTTTGTTATCACGAGTTTGATTAGAGCCTACTTGAATCTTTTAACCATATAGAACATTAGCTCGTTATTAACTTAACCCCTAACCTAACTAAATCCGTACAGCCACAATAATGCTTAAATAAACTATCTACAGTTTACCGTCCAATGGGACAAGAAAGGGATAGGAATACAGTTAGTGTATTCAAGGTATCCTTCGCATACGCTCTAACAACATATTTGCTAATCTTTTTATTGGACCTATTTTTATTCAGCCAAATAATTAGTATCCCCCTTCTAACAGAGCGGGAACTTTTTAAGGGCCTCATCTATGTTACCATAACTGGAACCTTAACCTACCTTCTCCTACAAAAGAATATAATATTAAGGAAAGATCTTGAACTTTCTCTTAAAGCAAGTAGACATATTCTGGATTCGTTCCTAAAGTTTGCAAGAGGTATAGCCTTCCAAGTGGACTTAGCTAGAACGCGAACATTCATATTTGGCGACTTTGAGCTTATAACGTCATTTAGAAAGGAGGATCTAATTAGGGGGAGAATAAAATGGGGCCAGATAGTTTACTCAGAAGATAGGGAAAAGTTTGAGGAAAACCTTCAAAAACTTTACACAACACCTAACTACTCTGTACAAGAAGAGTACAGAATTGTTAGAGGTGATGGACAGGTAAGATGGGTTAGAGATTTTTCTCAAAACTTCACGTACAAGGACAAAATAGTCGGGTACAATAGGATAATATACGATGTTACAGAGGAAAAGATTGCACGAGATAAAGTGAGCTTTCAAGCAAGCATAATCGAGAACATAAATGACGCTATAATCGTGTTGAACGAGAACCTCATAATACAGCACATGAACAGAGCGGCTGAAAAAATGTACGGATGGAAACTTGAGGAAGTGTTTGGCAAATACATTTTTGAGCTACTAAATTCCGAACCACTAACAAGGGACTTTAAAAGTATAGTGAAGGAGGTTAGGGAAAAAAGGGTCATGGAAGAAGACTTTATACAAATGAAAAGAAATGGTGAAAAAGTTTACGTGAACATGAGAATAAGTCCAATATATGATCAGAAGAACAATTTAGTCGGATACGTTACTATACACCAAGATATTACGGAGAAGAGGCTTATGGCCAAGGCGCTGGAGGAGAGGGAAAAGCTTTTCAGAACAATAACTGAAAACATGTACGATATAGTTGGTCTAGTTGATGAAGATGGGAGAATAGAATACATAAGCCCGTCGGTTGAAAAGATACTTGGTTACAATGTTGAAGACCTGATTGGAAAAAGGTTTTTGGAGTTGAACATCGTAGAAAGGGAGGATTTAGAAAAGTTGATTTACGAGTTTATGAAGGGGGGTGAAAGATACCCTAGACTTAAGGGTGAAATTAAGGCTAGAAATGCTGTGGGAGAACAATTATGGTTTGAAATTACAGCCAACATGCTACCTAAGGAGGGAAAGAAGGTTGTATTCAGCGCAAGAGAGATAAGCGAGAGAAAAAGGCTTGAGGGAGAGGTTAAAGAGTACACAAAAAATTTAGAGATTTCAGAAAAAAGGTACAGGACAATATTCGAAAACACTGGTACAGCCATCGCAGTCATAGAAGAGGATACTAGAATATCCTTAATAAACTCTGAATTTGAGAAGATGCTAGAATGTGAAAGGAAGGAGATTTTGGGCAAAAGCTTCATAGAGTTCCTTTCAGAGGACGAGGTTGAAAGGCTTCTCAACTACCACTATACTAGGAGAAAAGGTGGCGATGAAGCTCCAACAAGGTACGAGTTTAAATTCTATACTAAAAAGGGTAAGCTCAAATATGGTTATGCGACGGTTTCAATTTTGCCTGAAACAAGCAAAAGCCTTGTTTCCATAATAGACATAAGTGAAATGAAGGAGAAGGAAAGGCAGTTAAAGGTTTACACAGAAAACCTGGAGAAGATAGTTGAAGAGAAGACTAGAGAGCTTAGAGAGAAGGAGAGGATGGCTGCCTTGGGTGAAGCGGCTGCACTAATAGGACATGACCTAAGAAATCCACTTCAAGCCATAAGAAACAACCTTTACATAATTGAGCAGAAGGTTAAGGGTTTAAAAGATGAGGCGATAGGGAAAAATGAGCTGGAGAGTGTACTAGGTAAAGTGAATACAATGTACAAGGAGGTTGAGTACATGAACAAGATCGTTTTAGACCTACAGGATTATGCGGCTCCAATAAAGCCTTCTAAAAACCAATTTGATATTAGAAAGGTTTTTGATGAGGTTATAGTGCAATGTATGGTTCCAGAAAACGTTAAAATATTATTTGAAATTGATAAGGAGGCTGCTGAAGTTAAAGGAGACCTTTACATTGTAAAGAGGGTGTTGAAAAACCTTATTTTAAACGCCATACAGGCTATGGAAGAAGGTGGAACATTAACCCTTACCGCAAAAAGGTCTGGAGAAAAGGTCTTAATAAGCGTCAAAGATACGGGCGTAGGCATACCTGAAGAAAATATGAGCAAAATTTTCACACCATTCTTTACAACAAAGTCTAAAGGGCAAGGTTTAGGGCTGGCAGTATGCAAAAGGCTTATTGAAGCGATAGGTGGAAATATAACTGTAGAAAGCAAGGTTGGAAAAGGAACAATTTTCACCATAACTATTCCAGAAAAAGGTTAAGCTAGTAAGTGTTTTCTATCAAGAGTGCAAAAAAGCTTACAAGCCAAACCCAGGCACTTAAGACTAGGACAGAAAGTGTGGGTAAAGAAATTTGAAGCAACATGGCCAAAGCTGATCCTATTGATAGTAGAAGAGCAAGCCTTTTAAGTATAAGTCTAGGATGTGTTGTGCCAACAAGCTTAGAGAGAAGTTTAAAGGACCACCTCCTTCTAATAGCTATAGAGCCAAAATATAGGTTCACCAGCTTTCTACCTTCATCAGTCAAGGAATATTGTATGATAGTCTTTTTCAAGCCGAAGATTTGGCGAGGCCTAACATGCCTATAGAGAAAAGCAAGCTCACCTTTAGAAAATTTCATAAGATGCTCATCAAGTACGGTTGGGCTTATGCCAACAATCTTTGAAAGAGTTTCAATAGATAGAACACCCTTAACGGAAGAATTCAAAGCTTGCAAGGTTTCGTAAAGGTATACGTCTGCCAGCATAAGTCTAGCCTCATCATATTTTGTCAAAGTAGGTCTAGTTTTAGCTACAAAAAAGTTGGCGTCACTTTTCCTCAAAAACTCTATCGTAGAAAATACTCTCCTACCACTTTCGGTTAAATGTACCTTTTCACCTTCACGTGCGACAATATTCTTGGACTCCAACTTTCTTATAGAATCGAAGACAGCCTTACGCCTTTCCCCAAGAGCCCTGACAAGCTCATCCACACTGACAGGGTCAACACTTTTACCCAGCCTAAAGATTATTTCAATCTGAAGCCTACCACGGGAAAGGTCTACAATATCATCCAATTCTCTAACAACATCGAATAGGGACAATCAGAACCTCTCCAGACAAGAACATTTGAGGAAAAGAGTATATGGACTTTTCTGAAAAAAGACAAAAAAAAAGGGTAGAAACGGTGACCAGCAGTCGCCAGCCAAAGACAGCTATATAAAAGGGACAAACATTTCCAAAGCCAAAGGTGAAAAAATGGCTCTGCAAAAAATTGGGGGTAGAAAGAGGAAAGGTATCGTCGGCATCGAGGCTGCAGTAGTACTAATAGCCTTTGTGCTAGTAGCAGCATCACTTGCCTTCGTAGCACTGAACATGGGAATGTTTGCAACACAGAGAACTAAGGAGGTAATAGGCAAAGCATACGAGTCATCGAGCAGAGCACTGGAAGTTTCTGGAAGCGCACTAGCAAATATGCAGGGAAGTTCTGATTCGAGTCAAAATCCTGCATTGGAGATTCTTGTACCAATAAGGTTAACCGCTGGATCCAAGGCTATAGATGCAAAGAAGTTTCTCATAGTAACAACAATACTTTATGCTAACGGCACAGCGGAAAGTTATGCACGCAATCTTTCAAAAGCGCATTTTATAGATGTGGAAACATATCTGGATCTTAGTCAGGCAATTTCAGAAGCGGGCTTAAGTGATGCAGGAGACGCTACTCTAATAGGAGTCTCAGGAAGTATAGGAGATGGAAAACTAGACCCAAACGATCTAATATATTTGGAGGTAAAGATGCCTGATAATGTTTTCGCGTACAGCTATATAACAATAGAGATACAGACTCCTACCGGTAACGCTTTGACTGTAAGTAGGACTATACCGGCCACGACTGCTGAAGGGCTAATAAATCTTGACATGACAGGATAGAAATTTTAACCCCCTTCTTAATTTTTTTGAAAAAGATTATTTGTGTGATATGCACATGGATTTTGAGTTGAAGGTGCTGGTTTGATGTTGGAGGAGAAGGAGGTTTTGGTGGTTATGGTTGCGTTTGCGCTTACTTTGGCTGCATTTAGTGGTGTCTTATATAATTATTTTAGCACTTCTGTTGGTGGTGAGAGGGGGGTTGAGATTGTTGAGAAGCGTGTCGAGCTTGATGGTTTGAGGAAGGTTTATGTTTTAAGGTTTAATAAAGATGTTAGTTTAAATGACATTTCTGTCACCTTATCTTATAGGAGAGGTGAAAGAGTTTTTTCTTTGTTTGAGAACTGTTCTGTTGGTGGCAGGTTTTTTCTGTTTTCTTTTGACGGTTTTTCTTCTACGGTTTGTGTTGGCTATAATGTGATTGTTAAATATGTTCCAGATTTGGGACTTTCTATATCATTTGAGGCTGGAGGAAAAGAAGTTATGTTTGCTGGCAGAAACGCTTCCCTTTTGACTTCTTTTGGAAAGGAGGTTTTTCTGAGTGAAGGTGTTTATCCTATTTCTGACTTCGTTTATGTTGTTTGTTATGTTGAGAGACTTAATTTTGAAGGTCAAACTGTTTATTTGAAGTGTTTTCTTCAGAATTCTGTTAGGGATCCTATGCCCATTATATCTGTTCCGGTCAACTCAGTTTTAGGGTCAAGGATTTTAGCTAGGAGTGTTGTTGAAGTTGTTGTCTTCGGTGATGGAGCCGCTGAAACAAGCACGTTTTTAAATGTTGGCGGTAATAGGTTTTCCCTAGGATAGTGGTGAGAGATTGAGGGATAGGACTCTTATTATGCTCTTTGGTGTAATAGGTTTGCTGTTGGCTTCAGGTGGGATCCTTTATCTTCTATATTTGTTCGAGAATGGAGACCCGTTTTCTGAAATAGTTTCTATGCTAGGTTTTATCATATCTTGTTTTTTGGCTGTAATAGGTTTACATCTTTTAATGGTCTCTATTTCTTCCTTTAGAACCTAGTTTCTTGCAAAAAAAATTTATAAAATCTTTTTTTGTAAGAGTATAGGAATGCCTAGGTGGCGTTGCAACTGCTTCATCTGTCGTGCGATAGTTCATCCAATATTTGGGCAAATGACGGAAGGTTCCACTGAACATATAGAGACGCCGCCCTTAAATTTTGTCGAACCAGTTGGCGAAAGAGAAGTTGAGCTTCAAAGCGGTGGCAAAGTCGACCTAGGTAATTTGGACGAAAAGATAGGGTCTATTGTGTCTAGTTCTGTTAATAGTGCTATTGAAAGGGTTGAGAAGGATTTTATAAGCAATTTGAGCAAGATCAGTGAAGAGATCGCCCAATTGAGAAGCGAGTTGTCTGAGACTGTTAAGAACTTTAATGAGGCTGTAAGGAACTTGAATGAGCTCGCTCTTGAACTTCGCGTTTCGATTTCAGATATAGATAACCCGTTTTCATCGCACAGTTCAAACGGGAACGGCTGGGGTATGTCTAACGGGAATGGGATAAATTATAGGGTTATGGAGAAGGTTTTGAGGGAACTTTGGAAATATTCTGAAACGTACGATATTAACACTTTAAAGGAACTTATACAAGATTATGTTGAAAGCGGTATTGTAGAAAAGAGTTCTGGCGAAGCTGTGTTAAAGCTTATTGACCACATGTACAAGTTGAAGCCTAAAGGTTTCACGATAGATGACAGTATAAGGTTTCTTCAGGCTATAAAGGGTGTGGGAAATGGTAGGTGAAGTCTTCTCAAGAAGAAGAGGGAGTACAAGCATTACAATGACGTTTCTGGTAATAGCGTCATTTTTGATTGCTTCTATGGTCGCTGGAACCATTTTCTATGCTACAAACTTGATTCTTAAGTCAGCTCAAAAGTTTGAGAAGGGGGTGGAGTTACGTTCCACTTATAGGATTATTTACGTAGGAGGGGGATTTAATAGGTCTGAAGAATGTATTTTTATCGTTCTCGAAAATTGTGGTAAAAAACCTATCGAAGCATTAGATAGGATTAGGATAGTTTATGGTTGTGCTGGAAAAGTCTTTAGTCCAGCGTATAGTCAAATTCCGAGTTTTGGTTGCTGGAGCTTTAGAGAAATGGTTTATAGCAATGGTAGATGGGAAGTAGGCGAACCCTTAATTCTTAGAATATACAATAGTTCAAGCCTTCAACCGCCATATTTTGTCGAATTACATTTGGATAATGGTTTAACATATTCTTTCAAGTTTGGTGATAAGCTTGGCTAGCGAGCTTTCAACCTTTCTTCTATTAACGTCGTTGACTATAATGTTCCTTTCAGGAATATGGGCTATAGGAACAATATACCTTGAGACTGAAAAACTGTATTCTTCAGTGACAATACCAGCTTCAAAGATTGTGATAGAAGATTTTGAAATAGAAGATAATTTGCTGAGGATGGTAATCGCCAACTATGGCACATCAAGCACAATAATATCCCACAGCACTTTGAATGTGCACGTCATATACTATTCAGATAGCTTAACTGAATATAAGGTTTACAAGAATTGGACTTTGGATGGAAGAAAAATTAACGTCTACGAACTTCTGCCAGGAACAAAGGTTGAGTTAGAGGTTGAGCTCGAAACCTTGCCTCCTAAAGATGGCATCGTAGACATTGTTCTTACTTCAGGTGATTTTAGAGTTGAGTGGGCTAAAAAATTCTAGCAGAAGCATCAAGATAATTTCAACAGGCAATGAGGAACTGGACAGGAGAATCGGCGAAGGTGTACCTAAACCATCCTTAATAGTTATTGAGGGCGAAAATGGCTCAGGAAAAACCACCTTGACAAGCCAGCTTACCTACGGAGCATGCACTTCCGGACTAAATTGTGCATTTCTAACAACAGAGGACATACCTCAAAGGATTATAAAATGGGCTAGAAGTATATCCATAGGCTTAGACCAATATTTTTTGAAGGGAAAGCTTAAAGTGTACTCACTCCCTAGGGCTACGGAAACGCTTACAGAGGAAAAAGCTACAGAGCATATTGATCATCTAATTTCCTTTTTTAAGTCTAAAAGTAAGGTTTTCGACTTCATTGCAGTCGACTCACTCTCATTTTTAACAGTAAGAAGCAGAAGAGATGTTATGGACCTATTCCTAACTATCAAAAAAACAAATTTTGCAGCAGAAAACATTATAGTTGTAACCCTGCATTCTGACACACTAGATAAAGAATTAAAAAAGTATGCAATTTCTTTATGTGACATATATTATAGTTTAGTGAATGGAGAGGTTGCTGGAAGATCGGTAAAGGTATTAAAGATCTTGAAGGCTAGAGGCGTTCCCGTAGTGCCTGAAGCAGCAGTAGCTTTTGAAGTCGACCCAGCATTCGGTATAAAGGTTGTTCCAATAGCGGTCGCAAAGGTGTAGTAGTTTGAGCAACAGACAGCAGCTTATTTCATTAAACAGTTTTCCTCACGCAATAGCCTACATACAGAAGGCTAGTAGAGAAATTGGCACACCGACCTATGTGGGCTCAGAGATACCTGACACGTTGAAGAAGTCGCCCACAGTAAACATAATATATTTGGTTGACAAAAATAATGGAATATTTGTTCACATACATTCTGAGCCTCGAGCGTCAACTGGATATCGAAAGTATATTGTTATAGAACCTCCAAGACCGCCTCAAGCGCTTTTTGACCTGATAGAGTTAAAGCTTGCTGAAGTTATAACAGAAAAAGATGTTGCCACTTCATCTGAGGAGAGGAAAAACATACTTTTGGATAAAGTTAAAAAGATAGTAGAGCTAACGGACGATGCGGTTAACTATGAACAATTTATTTTAAAGAATAAGATTCCGAAAAAGATTCCTGTGCAGAAAGGATTGTATAGTATATTTGAATACTATTTGGTTAGGGATAAGGTTGGGCTTGGTAAGCTTGAGCCTCTGATAAAGGACCCGTATATAGAGGATATAAGCTGTAGTGGAATAGGATGTGTACACATAGTGCACAAGATTTTTGGATCCCTTGAGACAAACATATGTTTTCCATCCCTTGAGGAACTTAATAGGTTCATACAGGAGCTTGGTGAGAGGACAGGTAAGCCTGTTGGCACGGCAAGGCCGATAATAGATTCAACATTGCCAGACGGCAGTCGCCTAAATGCTGTTTTCGGAAATGATGTAAGCCTTAAGGGAAGCAATTTTACCATAAGAAAATTTACTGAAACCCCGATAAGTATAACTAGGCTTATCGGATGGAATACGTTAGACGGTAGGGTAGCGGCTTTCCTTTGGATGCTTCTTTTAGAGGGAATGAGCGGGTTTATTTCTGGAGAAACCGCTTCAGGAAAGACGACAACCTTGAATGCTTCACTTGTTTTCATAAGGCCTAACGCTAAGATCATAAGTATAGAGGATACGGCTGAAGTTATGGTGCCTCACCAGAATTGGGTTAGAGAGCTTACAAGAGACACTGGAAGCCCTGAAACAAGCGTTACAATGTTCGACCTTCTAAAGGCTGCATTGAGGCAGAGGCCAAACTATATAATTGTTGGGGAGATAAGAGGGGCTGAAGGAAATATAGCATTTCAAGCGATGCAGACTGGACACCCTGTTATAGCAACGTTTCATGCGGCATCAGTTGAAAGACTTATACAGAGGATAATTTCTCCACCAATAAATGTTCCAAGAACACAGTTGGATAATCTGAACTTTATCCTAATACAGAGTGCAGTATACAGAGAGGGTATAATGGTGAGGAGAGTGCTCAGCTTAAACGAGATCATAGGATATAATCCTGTAGATAATAATGTGATGTTTGTTCCAGCCTTCACATGGGATCCTGTTAAGGACGCCTTCGTTTTCAGAGGAAGAGGTTCAAGCTACCTATTAGAGGAGAAGATTGGTGTCACAAGAGGCTTAAGCAAAAGGGACATGAAGATGATATATGATGAACTAGATTTAAGGGCTGAAATCTTGAGAAAACTAACTGAAAGTAAGGTCTACGACCATTTTGTTGTGTTCAGGTTCCTGACAAAACTTTACACTGAAATTGATTCAAAGGCTAAAGTAAGTAAAAAGTCAGATTTACAGTATGTGATACTGGAGAATTTGGAAAAGGTTCTGAAGGACCTTTCATATAACAGGTTGCAGGATTGGTTGCAATGAGCGAGAAACGTAGAAGGTTTAATATTACTGGAATCCTTCCATTGACTACTGCACCCATATCCTTCATAGTATGCTATGTTTTAACCCACCAAACCATATTTTCTTTAGCTATAACAGCCTTCGCTACAGCCTTCTCTTCACTTCCACTGGTCTACAGAATTTTAGTAAAAAGGCTGCCTAGAGCATCCATAGGAGAAGACCTGCTTTTCACTATAATACACATGTACGCAGTTTCGACAGGTAAACCTAGCAGGAACAGGATTCTAGAGATAAGGACTCTTGTAGGAGACTATGGCGAATTCCAGTCTACTTTAAAAAGGTTTTCAACTCTTTCCACAAACTGGGGGTACGGGCTAGTCAGGGCAATACAGCTTCTAGCAAAAAACGTTAGAAACATTGTCTTTAGAAACTTCCTGCTTAGGCTTTCTGAAGTTCTAAGAGTGGGAGAGGACCCTGAAAACTATCTAGAGCTTGAGGCTAGAATGCATAGTAGACTTTACGAGTACAACTATTCAAGAAGCCTAGACTTGTCGAGGGTGCTGCTTGGACTCTATAGTTCTGTTATGAGCGCTTCAGCGTTCATAATAATAACTTTAGCCATACTTTCCATGTTCATGGGAGGAGACACTATTCTGTTACTAGTTTCGATAATCGGCTCAGTTTCCATAACAGTATTCTTTGGGTTCGTAATAGTCTTTATTATGCCCAAAGATTGGATCATCCCATACGGTTCACTTAGACCATACTATATAAGAAGATATATTTTAATAACATCAGCGTCTCTACTCGCTTCTCTAGCACTATTCTTTCTAGCTTACGGTATAGTAGGTTTAGAGCAAAGTTATGCCCTACTCTTCGCATGCCTACCACTCTTTATTCCAGGAGTATACGCGCTCATTGTAGAAGATAGGATAAAGAAAGTTAGCAACGTGATACCCGTTTTTGCAAGAAGTTTTGGTATGACCTATTCTGTTCTACAGAATCAGTTGAAGGCCATAGAGTCAACCTTGCAGGGAGAACTTGGACCCCTTAGAAGGTTCGTTGAAGAATTAAGGGCGAGAATTTCTTCAGGGATTGACCCTAAGATAGGATGGAGGTATGCTTGCTTTAGTACATGCAATAAGGATTTTATACGTTTGACAAACATATTAACTGATACGATGGACGTCAACGGTAGCACGTCGAGGGTTGGAGTTTTCTTAAGCGACCACTTTACTGTAGTAAATAACATGAGAGTTAGCAGGCTTGGAATAGCTAGAACCTTCGAGTCAACAATATACATGCTACATGCGCTTTTGGTGGCAATATCTTCGGCACTCATGACGATACTAAAGCTTTTCTCTGAATATTATAAGGCTATGATGGAGATGATGGAAACCTCATCAGAGGCGTTCACAGCCATAGTAGAGTTTCCAATAAAATTTTTTGAAATAGACGTTAACACGGTCGCAAACTTCCTTTTCGCTTCAATAATAGTTTTAGCTATAATGAACGCTGTAGTGCTGAAGGTGGTATTTGGAGGACTTGTGGAAAGCTTCTGGACCCATGCAGCAACCCTTTTGACAATAACTTCAGTAGCCTGGGTTGTCATGGAAGTACTTTCAAGACAGCTTGTTATACCGGTGATGGTTTGATGGGAAGAATCTATTACATAAATTTTTATGATAAAAGATTTTCTAAAGTAAAACGTAAAACTGTAAAGATGGCTAAATTTCTTCTTTTAACACTCTTACTTTTTAACTTTTCAGCACACTATAGTTCAGGTATAGCGTACGCTGAACAATCTAAAGTTGTGAGGCTAGAAAAGGACATACCTCCAATGTTTATTGGAAAGGCTATGCTCTCTTTAAGAGTAAGATTGGAGACAAGTGAGATTCTCTTGTCTGGAGCCTCATATGACCTTAACGCAAAAATTTCATCCATATACTCAACTTACATAGGGAACATTGCAGTTTACCTTCAGCTGAAAATCGGTAAACTTGATTCTGGAATATGGTATGTTGGCATTCTAAACAATAACAGTACAGAAGTGTTTTTGAAGACAAAGTTTACTGTACCACTTTCCATAAAAACAGGTGACGCCTTCAACATAACATTAAGCCTGATACCTGTCGAAAAAGGTGACGTCTTGAAAACTTCATTTTGTGTTGAACAAGTCAAAACATTTGGATATGATACCTTATATAATAAGGAGCTTATAAGAATAGAGGTAGGCCATCCTGAGGGAGTGAGTAACAAGGTTATACTGCAGGGTTCAGAGGCCAAGCTTTATGTCAGAATAGAAAATCTTTTCCAGCTTCAGCTTGAGAATGTAAAACTTTTCCTCTACTTTAACAGAACTCTCGTCTACACACAGAGCATTGGAAATGTGGACGCACAACAGTATTACAGTACGGAAGTTAGGGTCAGCACGTTTATGCTAAAGGAAGGTTCCTACTATATAACCGCAAACATCTCGTATATGATGGAAAACCTATACTTTTCTTACGGTGTTCTAAGTTCGGTCACCTTAGACATTGTGAAGCCTGAAGTTTTTCTTGAAGTGGACAAGACTACCATAGTGAACGGGGATCAGGTCATTGCAAAGCTTAAGATTTCTCCTGCTAAGGCAATTTCTACAATAGGATTTCTTTCAATAGAAATTGTAAAGGAAGGGACGGTTGTCGGGAAAGAGACAGTTTACGTTATAGAGCCAGCACTCGAAATCCCGTTAAGGGTTTTCATATTAACTGAAAAGCCTACCGAGGTTGTAACTTTAAGGGCTTACGCAATAGCGGATGAAAAACCCTTCTATAGTAATGAGATAAGGGTTAGAATTATAAGCGCTTCAGCAATATTGAATAACTTAATCGTCAACTTGAAAGTTGATAAGAATACAGTATTCGATGGAGAAGATGTTAGGGTGCAGGTTAATACAATACCAAAATTCAACATTTCCCTTCCTGTATCAGTAGAAAGATACTTGGATGGAATATGGGTAACAGTTAAAAATTTGGATGTCTATGAAGGCGAAGCCTTTTGTACAATACAGTTGCCTGTCGGAACAAATGTCATACGTGCGATAATAAGAGTAGGAGTAAATGAAGTTGAAAGCCAGAGAGTGCAGGTGAAGGTTTTACAGAAACCTATATTACAATTAGAAGGACCTAAAACAGTTTTAGCCAACACTACAGCAACATTCTACATAAGGTTAGCGGGGGAAAGGATTGAAAGTTTAACATTTAATGGAATGGCACTCCTGTATAACAACGAGAACAAGCTTGTGTTAAATAGAAGCTTGAACATCAATTTTGGAGAAAATATACTAAATATTGAATTTAGAAAAGATTTAGGAAAGTATAGGCTAGAATTCATGGTGCCAACATTAAAACTTTCATCTACATTTGACTTTGAAGTGATTAGCCCGAACTTTAGCATAATATTGCCAAAAACAATAGAGGAGAACAGTGAATTCCAGGTTAAAGTTATTTCAGAACAGAAAATTAACATGAATGCAACGTTGACTATTACAAACCAGGAAAGTGGAAAAAACGTTCTGAGCAAGAAAATTACCGTTTACAACGGTGAAGCGTTGGATATAATAAAGGGTGTACCCATGGGAAAATACACTCTAACATTATCTTATCAAAACTATTCTTTAGCGACAACAACTTTCACAGTAATTAGAATTTCAAGAAACATTAACATCATACTATCTACTACACGAGTGGAAGCCGGAGGAGAAATTACGGTAGAAGTTCGTCTGGCCCCACCTCCATCAACCACCACAATTGCTTTGATAGAAATTTACAGTGAAGGAACATGGATACCCTTAAAGTCAATACCTATCGGGAGTTCAGGTATAGCTAAAGAACAAATCCAAGCTCCCAAGGATGTTGGAACCTACAAGTTGAGGGCGAAAGTTGGAGAGGCTGTCGATGAAAAAGAGTTTGAGGTTATTGGGCAAGCCATGCTAGCTGGCATTCAACCTATAGCTGTAATAGGAGCTGTGGTTGGAATTTCTGCAGTACTCTATCTGGTTGGGCGTAGAAAATGAGCGAAATACCATTAATTTCAAGCATTCTAATATTTTCTGGTGTATTATTATATGTTTCACTTTTGCTTAAAGCCTTCCTTAAAAAGAAGGAGGGACAAAGAGTTCAAAACATTCAAGAAAACTATATGCAACCATTATCTTTCAAAGGCGTTCCCGACACAAATTTTTCTCACTCAGGCGCATTCGACAAAGCCTCCACAGGATATAGGGACACAACCCACTCTACATCGCAATCGATTCTAAACATACTTTCAACGTTGGAGGCTGTAAGCATAGAAGATTTAATGGCAAAATTGAGCGATAGGTCTAAAGACTTCATTGTTGAGGCGTTAAAAAGTTTAGAAAGGGAAGGCTTGATAGAGGTAAATGCTGGGATGATCATACTAACAGATAAAGCTGCAAAAAACATCCTTTCATTAAGCGAAAAGAGACTGGAGAAGGGTGTGTGACAGAAACATAAAGACTTTAAAACATAGCAGACAGTAAAGTCATATTCTAACTAACAAAAACTATTATAAAAGAAAAAGAAATAGAAATAAATATTGAACCTCTGTGAGGATATATTTTATGAAAGTCACTATGTTACATGAGCATGGTTTAAAGAACCTCCACGTACAAGATTTTTTTAAAGTAAATCTTGGAGAAGGTTAGAGTTCAGGATTTAGATGCTTTTGGATTGCTCTTCGAGCTGGGTTCCCTCCTTAAATATAATTATGGCTCTGCCTTCTATAATAGCTTTAGCAAGTTTTTCTCTAGCCCCTTCGACTAGCCTCCAAACCGTGTTCCTTGACACGTTCATCCTTCTTCCAGCTTCTTCGCAGGACAACTTTTCTAACTCGATCAGCTTTAATGCTTCAACTTCAGCAAGGTCAAGGTAAACAGGCTCAACTTCTAAGGCTGGATAGGGGTTAAAGCTTTCGATCACTGGAATGGATGAGGCTATTATGGGCTTAGGTATCCTGCCAGCTAAACCTTTTCTCCTTCTTCTACACCAGCATGAGCGCATAGTTTACGGGATATGTCACAAAACTTATATACTTTTACCTCGGCACCATATGTGATGTATCACAAAATATTCACCCAAATATTTGAAATACTGGAACATATGCTTTCTGCAAAAATCATCATTTCAGGAGGTGTTAGAGTTGAATGCTGATGGTTTCTTGAAAAAGTATCTTCCAACAATAGTGCTATTGTCTGCTATCGTAATATTTATGGTTATAACATTTTTGTCAGGTAACTGGGTGCAGAAAGGGGCGCCTCAGATTTCATTATTTGATGGAATTCTGCTGATTTTTGTTGGATTGGCTGCTGGACTGCTTGGAGGGCTTATTGGCACAGGAGGATGTAGTGTCATGCTTCCTATTCTACACTTTTGGCTTGGATATCCGGCTCCACTTGCTATAGGGACAACTTTGTTTGCTGTAATTTTTACAACACTTTCTGGAGCCTATGGACATCTTGTTAGAAAGAATCTTGACAGGAGTGCAGCCTTATGGATTGGTGGGGTTGGAACTTTAGGCGTCCTTGTTGGCTCATGGACTTTCACGATACTTGTTGAACATGTCAGTGTATTGAATCTTATACTTGGTGTCGTATTTCTTTGGCCATCTTATAGGATGATAGTTGAGGGTGCAGGTATTGCTAAACCTAAAGCTGTTAAGCAGGAGGAGAAAAATATTCCAGGGTCAAGGGTGTGGATGGGTGTTTTCGGGTTTATAATTGGTGTGTTGACGGGTATCGTTGGTTTAGGTGGTGGATACGCTCTTGTTCCTGGACTAATATACTTGTTTGGTGCACCAGTTTATGTCACAATGGGAACTTCTTTGGCTTCAATGATCCCCTTAGCTGTTGTAGGTGGAGGGATTAAAGTGGCTCAAGGGTACGTTGCTTTAGGCGCTGGGCTTATACTTGCAGCTGGAACTGTTGTAGGCGCACAGGTTGGCGCTGCAATAATAAAGAAGTTTAAGCCAAATATTCTGAAACTGATATTTGGAATATACTTCCTTTACGTTGCACTCAAGTTTATAACAGGGTATTTTGGCATCATGATATGGTGAAATTTTATGACAGACTTGGAGATGATAAAGCGTTTTCAAGAGACTCAGAAGCGTGTCAGGGAAAATATGGGTAAGGTTAAGCATAAGATTGCAGTCATAAGTGGTAAGGGAGGAGTTGGAAAAAGCACTTTTACAGTAAACCTTGCAATCGCCTTTGCAGCAAAGGGGCACATGGATAGGGTTGGCATATTGGATGCCGACTTTCATGGGCCAAGTGTTCCAAAAATGCTTGGAGTCAGAGGGCAGATGATTCAATCAGATGATGGTGGAATACTTCCAGTGACAGGCCCACTTGGGATAAGAATTGTTTCAACGGAATTCATACTGCCTGATGAAAACACTCCAGTAATATGGCGTGGGCCTTTGAAGATGAATGCGATAAGAGACTTTCTTTCAGAAATAGCCTGGGGTGAACTGGACTTCCTGCTCATCGATTTGCCTCCTGGAACAGGCGATGAGCCTTTAAGTATAGCACAGCTTTTACCAGACTTGGATGGCGTAGTAGTTCTAACAATACCGTCTCAAGTTTCTCAGTTGGTTGTGAAAAAGGCTGTGAACTTTGCTAGAAGACTCAACCTACCAGTGATCGGGATCGTGGAAAACATGAGCGGCTTCATATGCCCAAACTGTGGCGCGAAAGTTGACATCTTCCAGACGGGAGGGGGAAAGAAGATTGCTGAAGAATTGAATATACCGTTTCTTGGAAGCATACCTATAGACCAGAGGATATGCGAGGATGCGGACAACGGTAAACCATTTATTTTAGAACATAAAGATTCACCGGCTACAAAGGCGTTCATGGAAATCGTTGACAAAATAGAAAATTATCTTGAGACTCGAGAAAAGTTAGGAGGCGATTAAGATGGCGAAAATTGTTGTTCCAATAGTAGAAGATAGGGGATTAGATTCAAGGATAGCTGAACATTTTGGTAGAGCACCATATTTTGCGGTCGTAGAGTTAAATGATAAGGGCGAGGTTATAGACTTTAGAGTGGTATCTAATGTTGGAGAACATTTTGGAGGACCAGGATACACTCACGACCATATTCTTGAGTTAAAGCCTGACGCTATACTCGTTTATGGCATGGGACCAAGAGGGTTAAGCACATTCCAAAGCAAGGGGATAGCAGTCTTTAAGGCTGAAAAAGATACTGTGAAAGACGTTATCGAAGCATATGTTAGAGGAGAACTGAGGGAACTAACTGAAGGATGTGCTCGAGCACACCACCACTAAAACATTTTTGTGATATATCATAAAATTTAAATATGGATTCTGTGATATCTCCTAAAATGGGTGATAATGGATGTGGAGATATTGGTATAGGGGATGGTGTCCAAGACATCCTTGGCCTCCAGCATGGACTAGACCACATCCACAATATTACAGGGAAGATGTTGAATGGGAGATAAAATATCTAGAGTACATGAAGAAGGAGCTTGAAATGGAGATAGGGGAGATTTCAAAAAGAATAGATGAGCTTAAAAAAATATTGGAGGAAAAAAAGAGTGAGCGAAAAATAGATTAAAAATCATGCAACCATAATCTTCTATTTTTTCTAGAGGCCAATGAATAGTCTAATCATGTAGGCTACAAGTAGGGCTATAACACTTGAGACAGCGCTCTTTGTCCAAGATATTCCGGTAAGAACACGGTTTGCCATTGTACATAGGAGCGTAGCCCAAGCTAGTACAGCTATCTGCACATAGTTCGCTATCACTGAGAAGAGTTGCGCCTGCTCGTTCAATTTAGCTGCTGCAGCAGCCTTCTCTGACACTGATCCGCCCAAGTATTCGAGGGTGTAGTACAGGTTGTCTAATGTTTGGGTTGCGAGGACAGAGTTTATCATGTTCTGAACAAAGAATGTGACCAATATTAGGCCTACGCATACGGCTAATGGTTTCCAAGAAATTTTTCCTCCAAAAGCGTTGAGGAAGACGAATACTATTCCAGCTATTATGAACAGTTGTATGATATACTGGAAGATTCCGAAGACGGATATTATTGAAATGTATCCTGTTGGGTCCTTGCTTATCTGGTTTTCGAAAAGGCCTCTGAAGTATATTCCATCCACTAAAAATTTTATGTTAACTTTTTCTGGCCAATTGAAGGCGAAAGCTAATCCTGTTATAGTATGCCAGTCACCGCCATGGTTTTCCCATAGGCTGTCTGAAAGTGGTATTGTGAAGTTGTTCCATAGCCCAGTACTAGATTTTAGAACCTTTTCTGTCAAGTTATAGTACAGGTATTTTGATGTGTCCCCAGAATAAAGGTATAGTGATGCGGCAGTAGGCAAAGTTTCTGGGTTAACAAATTTTATTTTAAAGGAGAGTGAGTTGAATGCTTGCTTACTGCAGTTTACTGGGCCGACGTCAGAAAGTTTTACAAAAATGCTTGAGCTCTCGTTTGCATAAAATTTTATGCTCCTATCACCATAGTAGCTTCCATTAACATGGTCGCTGTAGTCTAATGAGATGTTCACGTTAGGTGAAGAGGACCAAAATGTAATGTTTTCTGTCCAAACATCAAACTGTCCAGCCAGAAGGTCAACTTTAGGAAATGTTTCTTCCACATAGCTTTTTGATAGTACAATGTATCCGAAAAGTGTGCTCGATACTACAAAAAGTACGAGGACTATTATGGCCGCAATATACCGTGGTTCTTCAGCAACCTCCCTAAAAACCTTGTAGGGAGAATATAGTACTTTAATGAACTGGAGATAAAATGGTGTACGTTTTACCTCTTCAGCTGAAACACTATTTTGCTCATTTTCCAAGAAGAATCATGTCCCCCAAAAGGTTTCGAATCAAATCGAACATCATCGCCAACTTTTATAGCACAATATTTAAACTTATTGTATAAGATTACATGCAAGCTATTTATAAAATTCGTTCTTACAAAATTCTCTTAAAAATGTTGTGGCATAACATCCTTTTTCAAGCCAAAAATGGAACCTTATCGCATCAGAGCCTACATTAGAAAAGTTTAGATCCCTATAGTTGAGGTTAACCTTTCTAAGAGAACCCTTAACTTTTAAACCTAAACTCCCATCCTTAAACATTCCAAGTTCAAGGTTCTCGAATTCGATAACATCCTTAACAATTTTTCCAGCCTCTCCTCCAGGAAGCTTTGACTTAAATCCTAGAATTGGAAAGGCTGGAGAACCTCCTTTAACAAAGTCTCCTTCAACAAGCCTATTTAGTGGGAGACCTCTAGCAATCCTCTTTGAAACCATTAGATTGAATAGGTAGCTTTGATATGCGTTAACATAAAATTTTAGAAGACTCCTTCCAAGAGACCTAATAATCTTTTGAGGGGGAAAATTTTTTAACATCATATTTAGAACCCTTTTCTCAATCCAAAGTTTTCTGGGCATCATATTGTACGCTTCTTTGATGAGACCTTCTCTTGCAAGAGTTCTACACTCCTTAGCTTTATCTGATTCGTCAGGATACACTTTATAGACAAGCTCTTCAAGGAACATTTCATATTCTTTGTTTATAAGATGTTTTCCTAGTAAATGAGTGTTAAATCTGCGTGTTCCAAACCTCTGATGTCCAAAATAGTTTGGACAACCTAAAATATTTAGTTCGCTTAAAGTTGATTCAATAAGCTTTATGCTTGGGTTTTTACAGTCTCTTAAAATGATTTCAAAACGGTTTCCCTTAAGCATACCCAACCTAATCTTTCTTGAGGCCGTATATGCTTCTATAACCCTAATCTTTCCTTCGACATCAATTTTTCTAACATCAATATCGTCTTTAAAGGGTATGGAAAACTTTTGTAGAGCTACAGCCCTAGAATCCTTTATTCCAGCAAAGCCTATAAACTTCCTATCTAAGCCCAAAATTTTTGAAATATGTCTTATAACATAGTCAGTTGTAACATTCCTCTTTTCGATAACGAGAACAAGATGTTCGCCTTTAGAATCTAACGGGATTTCAGAGTCCTCGACAACCCTAAAATCTTCGACATCACCTCTTATTTTGCCTCCGACACCTTCAGTTGAAGTAATATAGTATAGTATGCCTAAACGTTTTTCAAGCTCAATGTTTGTAGGAAGCATGAAGCCAACATTGTGTAAAGGGATAAAATGGTTATTAAAAGTTGTTCTGAGAAAAAATATTTTAGGGCTAAAAAATTTTGTGAATTAATAAATTTTCTGCTAGGTTACAAGATAGTTTTCTAGCACATCCTTTTTCAGGTTGACACCAAGACCTGGACCAGATGGTACAATAATCTTTCCATCTTCAACCTTTATAGGCCTATCTAGAATTTTGTCACGCCATTCAACATCTCCAAGCTGATATTCTAGAAGGAGAAGGTTTGGAATGCTAGCACAAACTTGTACACTTGCGATTGTAGCTATTGGGCCAACCATATTATGTGGGGCGACTGGAATATAGTAGGTTTCAGCCATAGAGGCTATCTTTTTGAGCTCGAGAATTCCTCCAGTCCTCGCTACATCGGGCATAATTACCCTTGCAGCCCTCAGCTCAAAAAGTTCACGGAACTCCCATCTTGTGTTCAAAAGTTCACCCGTGCATATTGGAACACTCGTGCTTTTGCTTACAAATGACATTGCCTCCAAATTGTTTTGTGGAACAGGGTCTTCGATCCACATAAGGTTATAGGGTTCAAGTCTTTTTGCAAGATGTATTGCAGTATTTATGTCGAAGGCGCCGTGACAGTCTATTGCAAGCTGAACCTCGTCTCCAACAGCATTTCTTACAGCTTCAACCATTCTAACAGTATGCTTTAAATCCTCTGGAGATAAAGTTCTATTAACACTTTTACCAGACGGTATCGGCTCGTCAACGTCCATCTTGAGAGCCTTAAAGCCGCTCCTGACAGCCGCCAAAGCCTTTTCAGCATATTCTTCTTCAACATACTTTGCACCTCTAAAGAAGCCGTCAACATAAACCTGCACTTCACTCCTACATTTTCCACCCAAAAGATTGTATATTGGAGTGCTAAGATGCTTTCCTAAAATGTCCATTAGAGCGATTTCTATACCGCTTACTGCTGGCATGGAGAAACCTTCTCTAAAAAGGTCTTGCCAAATAAGTTCAACTTCAAGCGGATCTCTTCCAATAATCTTTTCCCCGATAATTTCTAGACTTTCCCTAACACCGGTAGACTTGTAAGCTAAAGCCTCCCCGAACCCCTGCAGGCCGTTGCTCGTTACTATTTCAACAAAAAGCCATGGGAACCTAGGCCAATGCCTACCCTTAACAGGATATATTCTAACATCACTTATCTTCAACCTAATCACGCAATATGGGGGAACGGTGGACACTAATTATATTTTTAATTTTATATTTTTTAGTAACTATAGTTTTCTAGTATGGTTGAAGGTCCAACTGCAAAAGCGTATGCCATAAAAATTTCGCAAAAATTTGAAGGGGAGACTGTGAATGATATTATTGTTAAATCTAAAAGGGTTTTTATAGAGCCTAAAGAGCTTTTACATAAAAGGTTCAACGGCTCAGACACCCTAGGCAAAAACATCATACTATTTTTCGAAGACATTGCAATAAGAGTGCATTTGATGATGTTTGGAAGCATACACGTTTATGAGTTAGATGAGCCTTTGCTAAAGCCTTTTGAACGTGTTAGATTATTGGTTAAAGGTGCAAGGAGAAAGCTTGTAGTCTATAATGCGCCAGTTGTAGAAATTGATAGAAGAGAAAATATTCTAAATAGGTTAATGAGCACACTTGGACCAGACCCTTTAAGTGAAGGTTGGAGCAGAGAAAAGGCTGCTGAAAACCTAACTAGGTTTGGGAAAGAGAAAGTTGGAACCATTTTATTGGATCAATCAGTTATAGCTGGAATAGGAAACATTTTAAGAAACGAGATACTTTTCAGGGCTAAGATAAGCCCAGAAAGAGAAGTGGAAAGCTTAAGCGAGGAAGAGGTTAAGAGGATTATCGAACAATGTGAACTCTTAAGCAGAGAATTTCTAAGGTTGAAGGTTGAGGGAAAAAGCATAAAGCAAAACCTTTACGTCTACAACAGGTATAGGGGAAGATGCAAGTTTTGCGATAATCCATTAAGATTCTACATACAGAAACCCATAAACAGAAAGACATTCATCTGCGAAAACTGTCAAAGGTAGACCAGAAATTTTTTACTTCAAGAAGGGTAATAAAAATTTATGGTAAACTACTTACAAAGCCACATAGTATATGCTAGTTAAAACAGCTTTAATAAAATTGGTTTTTTAATCCAAGTTGAACAAGGGTTTATGGAATTATTTTGCCAAAAAATGTTACATAGTATCCGCCTTCACAGCTTACAACCAACCTTCCAAATGGAAACCACACAACCTTGTAGTCGCAGACAAGTATTCCATCTTCCACACCATGAGATTTACTGTACTCTATCATTTCCTGTAAAGCTTCCTCGCTTGCAATAACTTTCTCAATTGGCACAATCGTCCCATCTTTCCAGCCTCTTTCCCTTAAAA
>Ga0105158_1000277_pt1 | contig 22651 bp, 27 predicted proteins | sample LHCtaG_FD_81567 | JGI IMG/M metagenome (GOLD analysis project Ga0105158, IMG submission 81567) | Hot spring microbial communities from Little Hot Creek, USA to study Microbial Dark Matter (Phase II) - LHC4sed_matched | ecosystem: Environmental > Aquatic > Thermal springs > Hot (42-90C) >...
GTATAATTCCAGAGGCAAAGTTCAAAGACGTTCTGGAGGAGTTCAAACGAGTCGCTCAGAAAAGACCCACCCCGTCTCTTAACTTTTTCCAAGGATATATGCTTGAAAAAGATGTGGTTGCAAGGGCTGCTCTGATGCATTATTATGGCGATTTAGCTGGAAAAAACATAATTTTGATCGGAGACGACGACTTGCTAAGCGTTGCCTTGGCTCTGACAAGGCTTCCATCACGAATAACCGTCTTAGACATCGATAAGCGGCTATGTGACTTCATCGAGTCAGTTAATAGAGAATATGGATTCACCATTGAATATGTCCAGTACAATGTGGCTGATCCTCTGCCTAAAGAACTGCGAGGAAAATTTGACGTTTTTTCATCAGAGCCGCTTGAAACTATGTCTGGTTTAAGGGCTTTTCTAACGCGGGGCGTGGCTTGCCTAAAAGATAATGGTGTAGGCTATTTTGGCTTAACCCTTTATGAGGCTTCTCTTAGAAAGTGGTTAGCCGTCCAAAAACTCTTATCGAGGATGAACTGCGTCGTCACCGACATCATTCAAGGGTTCTCTGTTTACCCGATGGATTATGGCACAGCGAACTATGAGGAATTCGCCTACAATCTAGGTTTTAAAGTTAGCAAAAATCCTGGTGTTAACTGGTACAAGTCAGCCTTATACCGTTTGGAGGTGTTTGGCGAAGCAAAACTTCCAGCCAGTGCCAATAAAAGGTTGAAGATTCAATTCATCGATAAAGAGGAGGATCTAACCCATCCAACACTTTATTGCGATTTAATTAGGACACGAAGTTTGAAGAAGTGATGTTTTATGCCCCCAAACAGAATGAAGACGCTGTCTTCTGGCGTTATTCTAAGAAATGTGAAAATACGCCACGCTAGTGAGGCAGACCTCCAACAAATCGTCAAAATGTCTGAAAAGCTTGGTAGGGACGAAAGCGCAATGGACTCTATGGTTTCGCCGTTGCCAAGCGAGTTTCAAAACCCTAAATGGATTCTTAAAAACATTAAGGGCGAAAACACCGTGGTTTTTGTTGCCGAGGCTGATGGAAAAATTGTTGGCTATTCTCTAGGCTGGATCAGCCAGCCATGGTCGTACAAAGCTAAAAGAGGGTACATCTGCGACTGCTTTGTGGAAAAATCTTACAGGCGACGTGGCATTGGCAAGGCTTTGGTGAAAGCCATGCTTGAATGGTTTAGAGACAAAGGTGTGGAGTGTGTAGAAGCAGACATTTACTCCAGCAATGTTCCATCTTTAGCCTTGTTCAAGGGTTTAGGTTTTAAGGAGGTTTCAAAAAGACTTCGCCTAATATTCGAAAAGCAATAGGAAGGTTTTGCGATTACCCGATAATCATTTCCACGAATTTTTCTGGCTTAAATTCCTCAAGGGCGTCGTAACTTTGCCCAGTTCCAACAAAAATTATTGGTTTCCGCGTAATGTACGTAACGCTTAAGGCTGCCCCCCCTTTGACGTCCGCGTCCACTTTTGTTAGTATGGTTGCATCTATGCCCACGCTTTTGTGAAACTCTTCAGCCTGAATAACAGCATCATTTCCAGTTAATGCGTCCACTGTTAAAATTGTCAAGTCTGGGTTTACTACACGTTTGATTTTTGCAAGTTCGTTCATGAGGTTTTTGTTTGTCTGCATTCGCCCAGCGGTGTCAATCAAGACTGCGTGTATTCCATGGGCTTTTGCATGACTTATTGCGTCGTAGGCTACCGCCGCGGGGTCTGCACCATACTTGTGTTTTATCATTTTTATGCCTAGCCGTTTAGCATGGGTTTCCAACTGTTCAATGGAGCCAGCCCTATAGGTGTCGCTGCACGCTAAAACAGCGGTATAACCCTTCTTGTTTAGTAAGTGGGCGACTTTCGCTATGGTTGTGGTTTTGCCCGTGCCATTAATCCCCACAAAAAGGGCCACGAAAGGCTCCTTTTTCCTTCGCTTATCCTCCACAGCCTTTAAAAAATCTATTTTCTCGTTTGTTGACATGACTTCAAGGAGCACTTCGCGAAGGTTTTGTTCAACGATTTTTCTTTTGTCTTCAAGCCTTTTTATTTGTATTCCGTTGAGGCGTTTTTCCAGTTCCTCACATATGCGTTCCGCAACGGGTAAGGCTACATCGTTTTCTATTAAGGTGAGCTTAAAATCTGAGAGAATTGGACGGAGGTTTTCAGCCTTAAGCTCTGTGGTTGTTATCTTGTTTACCAGGCTGCTTAGGCCGGATTTAAGCTTCTCAAACATCTTTTGTGGGTGTCTCCCTTCTTAATGTGACTGCCAACTCTTCGAAACGCTCTCTGTCCTCGTTGATTTTGTCTATGACCTGAGAAAGCTGCTGTTGAAGAGTTGCTCTGCTTTTTTCTAAGTCTTCAAGCCTTTTCTTGATAATTTCCTTTGCTTCTTGAAGGTTTTTTTCAATCGAAACACCTGCTCCGATACCTACCGTGACTTTGTCTGGGGCTTCAAGCCTTGCCTTTATGTAGGAGTTTCCACCTATGGGAATCAGCAGTTCGGCGTTCTCTTTCTCTTTTTCCAAACCTTCAAGAGTCATGTTGGCATAGGTTAGGTCTGTTATGACAGCGTTTACCATGTTTATTCTGGCTTGTAGCGCTTCTGCTGTCTGTTCCAGAATGCGCATTTCAACGCTGAGCCTTCGCAGTTCCTCTTCAACTTTGCTTGCCAATTTCACCTTCTCCAGCCAAAAGCTTTCTTATTAATGGATCTTCAACTTCATTTGGTGCTATTTCTTCAACCTTGTCGATTTTTATGTGGAAACGTTTAACACGGTGTTTGCTGCCCAGCTCTGTGTAAACTTTTTCTATGGCGTGTTCGGGTTTTAGGGCTGCCACTTCCTTTTCGAACGGTGTCTTCCAGTTTGGCTTTCGAATCTCACCTATAACCCTGAAAACTTTCACTTCACTCATCTTCCTTTACTACACCCAAAGCGTGTCCAATTATAAACATTTCTGGACCAGTTGTCAACGAGCCAGCAACTGCAGCATGACTATTGCAGATTAATCCGGTTCTCACGTAGGGTATTCCACAGTTTACTGTGCCAACGTCCACGGGAACCTTCAATACTTCTTCCAAAAGTTTCTTCTCGGAATCTTTCAAAAGCGGGTGTGCCAAAACCCCCTTGTTTGTTGCAACGGCTAAGGAACCAACATAAGGAAGCTGTGCGATCTCTCCTGGGACAACTTCTACGCTTAAGGTGTCAGAGATTTCTCTGATTTCGGACTGTTTCAGCCTTGGGTCCACGATGGCTCCGTAGTCATTTGCCAAAACCATGTTGCCGTAAGCTGTCTTTTTTGTCTCCATCACTGTTATGTTTCCCTCGAAAATGGACTTTATCGCTTCTATTTCCTCATCCTTCACGAAATGTGGTAATAAAATTCCATTTGAATTTGCACATGCTAACACACCAATTAAGATTGAACCGCCGATGTTTGTGTGTATGAGGTTTACTTTAAGCCACTCTGCCATCTTTTCAGCCTTTTTAATGGAGACAAATTTTGGAACTATGAGCATTTTTTCGGTGGCTAAAAGGTATACGCCTATACTTGCTGTTCCAAAAAGGCTTGTTAGGTAAATCGCCAAACTAGTCTCCTTCAGCTAAATAAACCGTGACATTGCCATCTTTATCCTTTGCGGCTCTAACACGAATTTTCCGTGGAGGATTTTCTATGCCTCTGCTCCAAATTTTCTCGTTCACCTCATTGCTGATAATAACTCTCTTAGGCTCTGTTTCCTCTTCTTCCTCGCTTTCTGTTCTGGCTTCCAGCTTCATATGCCTCTTTATAAAATCTCGAATTATCCTAATGGCTTTTGGCGCCCTCTTGTTGGGAGGAACAATCCAAGCCTTCCCCAACGGAATAGTGTAGAATCTTTCCTCAATGATTTCTTCTGCCATCTCCTCTCTTTCTGCAAGTCTGGCTTCTTCGGTTTTCCTCTCCTCTTTGGCGGCTTCAGCCTTTTCCATGCTTTTTTCTTCAGCAGTTTTCTCTGTTTCTTCAACCTCGCTATTTTTAGGTTCCTCTGTTTCCATTTTTACCACCCTAAGCCTTTATTTTCCTAGTTCTCCAATGTCTCCTTTTAGGATGTGTTCTAAATTTTCCAGCAGTTTTGGCGATAACCCATGTTGGAACAGCCTTCTTCACTTTTCCAGCTTTCGCCAGTCTTCTCTTTTTTGCTGTGGGCTTAAACCTAGCCATCTTAAACCCTTCTGATTTTTATCTCACGCCTTTGAGACTGTAGCTGAATCAGAATTTGTTTAAGCTGTTCATCCGTCAGTGGGATTGGCAGCTTTCCCATCTGCGCCAGCTGAATCAATTGCAGTTCGAGTTGTGCTGTGAACTCGGGCTTCACAAGTTTTAGGTTTGCAAGACGTTGTCGGGCTTCGGGCGTCAGCATTGTCTTCAGTATAGCCTGTTTTTGAAGTTCAAGCTGTTGTTCCATTTGGGCTTTCCGTTGTTCCTCGACGAGTCTCCGCTGCAAAGCTAAAAGCTTTCTTTGCCGAATTTCTTCCAGCTCATCCTCCGACATTTGCTATCCGCTCTTCTGATATTTTTCAAGTTCAGGCATTTCTTTCAACAAGTCTCGCATTACTTCTTCAGCTATTTCATCCAGCAGCTTTCTTCCTTCTTTAGTTATGCGTCTTCCCTTGTTCTGGTATTTTTCAATCAATCTTGCCTTTTCAAGTTGTTGAAGTGCTTTCCTTATGATTGCGCCGCCAGCTTTGACTGCATGTTCTGGCCTAACGCCGAAATCTTTTCTTCCGCCATATTCGGCGCGCAGTTTTTCAATGCCCAATGGTCCGTGAATGTAAATCTTACGCAGTAACGAGGCGCAGCGTATATACCACCAATCTGGGTTTTCGGGTGGTCTTTGCACATGGGCGCCTGTTTTAACTATGCCCACCCAAGGGGGTGGTTTAACCTCATCAATGTTCTCCTTTAAGTAGTCAGCTAGTTTTTGGATGAATTCTTGGGCTGGGACATCGTGTGGTGTTGGCAACATTGCTTCCTCGGTTTGTTTCTTTCAGTAATTCACTAAGCCCAATATAAAGGCTTTCACTTTTCAGCGGTTTTTCTTTGTCGCCTGTAAAGGATAAACGTGTGTCCTCTGACTTCAACCAGTTCGGCTTCTGTGCGTCGAGAAATCTCAGCGGCCACGTCTGCGGTTTTTACCTCTTTTAGGGCTGCTTTTAAAACCTTAACTTTTACGATTTCCCTTTTTTCCAGCTGCTTCTCGATCTCCCTTACGATTTCATCTGAAACTTGTCCCTTGCCGATCCACACTGTGGGCTTCTCAGCGCTAAACTCCTTTTTTATGCGCCTCTTCATTCCGGCAGTCAGCTTACTCACCCAGTTTTTCCCTCCTTCTTAAGGGTATGCGCATGTGTTTGCCGCATTTAAGGCATGTAATAACCACGTGGGGCTCCCTTTGCTGTTTAATGCGCACGCGGCTGCCCACACCAGGCAAGATAAAACTTTTGCAGTGGCGGCAAACTAGACGCCTATACTCCGTTGGCAAGCGAATCTTCGCCGCCATAGCCACCCGGCGGGCTATGTCCACATAACGCTGAGCCAACTCCGGATCTTCCCTATAGGTTTCTATGGCTAGGCGGAAAAGTGTTTGAATCCGTTTTTTGGCTATGCGTTTGGCAGCAGCATCCATCTCCAGTCCAACATCAAGCTGTCAACTAGAGTTGGTGCGGGGGGTGGGATTTGAACCCACGAACCCCTACGGGACAGCCGTTCCGCGAAACTTAATGTTTCTCCTCAGGGCTGCGCCTTTGGCCAGGCTTGGCAACCCCCGCATCTTTCTTTTTATTTTCTAATTGCGGGATGGAATTAAGTTTTCCTTTCGCTATACCAGTTCTCTGAAATCTTCTTTTACTGTAGTTAGCACTACGTGGGTGTTTGTTCTTTCCACGTATGGCATTGCTAGCAGCCGTTTTGCAAATTTGCTTAGCTCTTCTCTGTTTTTGAATTTAGCGATTATCATGGCGTCTATTAACCCGGTGACGTCGTAGACGCAGCAAACGTTTGGAAGCTTTGCGATTTCGTTTTCTACCTCGAGTAGGCGACCCTTGGAAACCGTTAATTCAACGACAACAGTCAATTCGTAGCCGAGTTTTTCATGGTCAACGATGGCTGTGTACCCCTTTATCACGTTGCTTTCTTCAAGCTTTTTAATCCTTGAAAGCACGGTGCTTGTTGAAACGCCGCATTGTTTGGCGAGTTGTCTCGATGAGGCCCTCGCGTCTAACGTTAAAGCCCGCAGTATTTTGAAGTCAATTTCATCAAGAGAACTCTCCTTTTTAAAGTCTTTCCGCCTAACTTTTTCGTCCAGAATATCGTCATAAACACTTGAACGATTCACTTTTGGATATGCCTCCACTCGTTTTACATTTGTCCAGTATAACTCATTAACTATTTAACATTTGTTGCTATTTTTGTGAAAAAGCCTTTTATATTTTACAATTTAAACAATCATTGCCGTGAAATTCAGTGCGTGAATAACATGAGGAGTTTACAACGTAAAAATCAAAACATCGAGCTATGTTTCAAACTCATGAAAAATGCAGAGCATGTACTATTACACTTCACAGATTTATTAGGCTATTTTAGGGGAAGAACAATTCCAGTGGACGAAGTGGAAGACGCGATAGCTGAGGGTGTTGGTTTCGATGGTTCATCCCTAGTTGGCGGTGTTAGCATAGAAGAAAGCGACATGGTAATGAAGCCGGATATAGCCACCTTCACTGTTTGCCCTTACTACTTCTACGACAAGAGCGTCGTCAGCTTCATATGCAATCTATATACCCCAGAAGGAAAACGCTTTAGGGGAGACCCTCGTTACATTTGCCAAAAAAATCTTGAAAAAATGCGGACGGAAGGATACGAACCGACAGCGGCGGCGGAACTGGAATTCTATTTAGTGCAAAAAGTTCCGGATGGAAATTTTGAGCCTGTTGAAAATCACTTGATAGACCAGCATCGGTATTTTGACATTGCTCCAGGGCGAGATTTAACTGAAAATTTCAGACTGGATCTGGCCAACGCGCTTCTTACTATGGGCATAGATGTTGAACGCGAACATCACGAAGTTGGGGCAGCTCAGAATGAAATTACGTTCAAATATGCAGATCCCGTGACAACATCAGACAACATCATGCGGTACAAATTTGCAGCCAAGGCTGTTGCTGACAGAAAATATGGTTGGATAGCCACATTCATGCCTAAACCATGGTTTGGAAAGCCTGGAAGCGGCATGCATATTCACCTCGGACTTTTTGACGTTAAAACTGGCAGAAACCTGTTCTATGATAAGAATGGATATGCTTACCTGTCGCAGAAGTGCCGTTACTTTATAGGTGGAGTTCTTGACCATGCAAGGGCTTTATGCGCTATCGTCGCCCCCACAGTCAACAGTTACAAGAGACTTGTGCCCGGATACGAGGCACCTGTCTACATCACGTGGAGCAGAAAAAACCGGTCAGCCCTGATAAGGGTGCCAGAATACTTCCCGGGGAAAGAAAACGAAGCGAGAATAGAGCTCCGATGCCCAGACCCCCTATGCAACCCGTATTTGGCTTATGCTGCCGTTTTTGAAGCTGGATTAGACGGGATCAAAAAGAAAATTGAACCTGGCGATCCGGTGGACGTTAATGTGTACCATTTGAGCGAAACTAAACGTAAAGAGCTTGGGATAAAGCTTCTGCCAACATCACTTAAAGAGGCGTTGGAGGAATGGGAAAGCGATGACATATGCATGAAAGCCTTAGGCAAAGAGAATGCTGAAAAATATCTGGAGCTGAAAATGCAAGAGTGGAAGGAATATGAACCTCACAAACCTGAAAACGAAAACGATGTTACATGGTGGGAACAGCAAAAATACATTTACGCCTAAGCCTTAGGCTTAACCATTAACTCCTCGATTTTCGCCTTTTTCAGCAAATTAACATGCTTAACCAACTCGTTAACAACTGCTTCAAAAACCGTTTTGCCTTTCTCCGCTGAAGCTGTTGTTGACACGCCAAAAACCCCCGAATGGGTGCGGTCAGCTGTGTTTAATGGGAGGGTTATGCCCTCTACTTGAATTGGGTGTTTGCGAACCTCTTCATCAACAGCCTTATTCATGCTTACAAGATGCGGGTGCAAGGCTAAATTCATGGAGGTTTCTTCAGCCCCAGCGTGTCCCCTTTCTTCGGGCTTGAAAAATTCTGGAAGAAGTTTGCCAGACGCTGACCACCATTGGAAAATGGACACGAATATGCCTTTTTCTCTTAGTTCCGTGGCCAGCTCCGTCAAAGCGTTTAGGTTTCCACCATGCCCATTAACTATAACGACTTTTTTAACGCCGTGATAGCTTAGGGCTAAGCAAACCTCCTTCACGTAACTTTTGAAAGTTTTAGGAGAAACATACACTGTGCCGGAAAACCGCCGGTGATGGTGGCTTACACCGAAAGGTATTACTTGCAAACACACAACACCTGTGCGTTTGGCAGTTTCCTCAGCAATTGCCTTTGCGATAAAATGGTCTGTTCCCAGAGGGTTGTGTGGACCGTGTTGTTCGTTTGAGCCTACTGGGATTATGGCGATATCATTTTTGCTGAAATATTCTTTTGCTTCAAGCCAGCTCATCTCATGAAGTAGAAACTTCATGGTTTTCACTTCCACGAAACTGTTTTATTAGAAAGTTTTGAATATAAGCTTAAATTCAGACAAGGTGAACCGCTACTTGAAGGCTTTAATTCTTGCTGGTGGATTTGGAACTAGGCTTAGACCGCTGAGCTGTACGAGGCCGAAAACACTGTTTCCTGTACTCAACAAGCCCATTGTAAAATGGATTATGGAGAGGCTTTCCCAAAACAACATCAAGGAGGTGGTATTTGCCACCAACAGCCAAACAGCGTTCCACCTAAAACAAGCAAAAATCTCAAGCATTGGAATGAAAATCATATACTCATATGACCCCCCTAAAAAACCTCTAGGAACCGGCGGTGCCATAAAAAAAGCTGAGAAAATTTTGGCGGAAGAAGATTTCCTTGTTGTTAACGGGGATATTTTCGCCGAAATAGACTATTCAGAAATTATTAAGCTGCATAAAGAGAAAGATTCCATCGCAACGATAGCTCTCCACCATGCCAAAGACCCAAGCAGATACGGAGTTGCAGAGTTGGTGGAGGATGGCAGAATAAAATTTTTTGTTGAAAAACCCACAACTTGGCATTCTTCACAAAGCCTAATAAACGCTGGAATTTATGTTCTAAACCCAAAAATTTTTGGTTATATTCCAAAGGGACGAAAAGTCTCTTTGGAACGGGAAATTTTCCCAACCCTTGCGAAAAAGGGAAAACTTTACGGTTATCCTTTTAGAGGATTATGGACGGATATAGGCAAAATCGAAGATTATCTTGAAGTGAACAAGGTTCTGCTCGAAATTTTTCATGAAAAAATGGAAAATGCCATTAAGGGAGAAGGCAAAATAATACCTCCCGCAGTCTGCGGGAAGAACACTTTTGTTGGTAAAGACTCCGTAATTGGGCCTTACGCTGTTTTGGGAAGAAACGTTCACGTTGGAAAGAACGCCCAAATAAAGAACTCGGTAATATTTGATGGTGTTTCCATCAAAGATTCAAGCGTCATTAATGGTGCGGTCATAGGAGAAAACGTCACCATCGGAAGAAACGTCAAGATAAGCGAAAACTGTGTTATAGGAGATTATACAGTCATCAAGGACGGAGTGACGCTGACGAAAGGAGTTATCGTCTGCCCGGCAAAAGAAATTCTTGAAGACATAACAATCCCGAAGTGCATATTCTAAAAACGAATGGTGTTCGAAAATGTTTAGCGCTAGAAGACTTTTCGGGACAAATGGAATTCGAGGTTTAGTGAACAAGGAGTTAACTCCCGAAATTGCAGTCAAAATTGGGTGCGCCACGGGAACTTTCTTCCAACGCGGGAAGTTAATAGTTGGACATGACGCTAGAACAAGCAGTCCAATGCTTGCAAGAGTGGTTATTGCTGGGTTAAACGCCACAGGTTGCAATGTATTGTTTGCGGGCATGGCACCTACACCTGCACTCCAGTATGCAGTAAAAAATCGGAGGGGTGACGGTGCAGTCATAATAACGGCGTCTCATAATCCTCCAGAATACAATGGAATAAAGGTTGTTTGGAGCGACGGGATAGAAATCTCACGGGATCAAGAAATAGAAATTGAAAACATCTTTTTCGGGAACGCGATACAATATGTGGAATGGAACAAAATTGGAAAGGTACAAACACTCACCGGAGTCATTGAAGAGTACATAGAGGCGATTAAGAAACATGTTGATGTCGACAAGATAGCGAAAAAACATTATCATGTTGTTGTGGATGCTGCAAACAGTGTAGCCGCCCTCGCAATTCCAAAACTTTTACGGGATTTAGGATGCAAGGTTACAACGATAAATGCAAACATCGATGGAACATTTCCATCAAGACCGCCCGAGCCACGACCAGAAAACCTCACAGAACTGGCTCGAACAGTTAAGGCTGTAAACGCGGATGTTGGGGTTGCATTTGACGGAGATGCCGATCGCGCCATTTTCGTCGACGAAACTGGAGAAATCCATTGGGGTGATAAAACCTTCGCCCTAGTTGAGAAACACTTTCTAATAAAAAACCCGGGCGAAAAAATAGTCTCGCCAATAAGCTCTTCGACGCTGGTTAAAGACGTCGCAGATGCTTATGGCGGAGAAATTGTTTGGACAAAAGTTGGAAGCGTAACGGTATCGCACACCATGAAGAAGCTAAATGCAAAGCTTGGCGGAGAGGAAAACGGCGGAATCTTTTACGGACCCCATCAAGCCGTCAGAGACGGGGGAATGGCAACAGCTCTAATATTGGACATAATGGCCGACACCAACAAAAGCCTCTCATGCCTTCTCGGCGAATTGCCTGGATACTTTATTGAAAAGGGCAAGGTGGAATGTCCAAACGAACTTAAAGAAAAGGTCTTAGAGAAAATTATCGAGCAAACAAAAGGACTAAACACAAGCACTGTAGATGGCGTCAAAGTATGGTTTGAGGACAAAAGCGCCATTCTTATGAGGCCGAGCGGAACAGAGCCATTGTATAGACTTTATGCAGAGGCAAAAACGAAGGAGAAAGCTGAAGCGCTCATCCGGGAATTCAGTTTAAAACTTAAAAGGATAATCGACAGTGTAAAAAGCTAAAGCCTTGGGAGAAAAATGACGTTGACAGCAAACCCGGAAACCCTAAAAAGCAAGGATTCGGAGAATGAAAAAACAACTGTTAGCATTGTGGAATGCAACCGTATTGGCATACTCCACGCTTGCCTCTTAACAGAAGCAAAGTTTAAAGTAACATGCATTGACAATGACCGTGCGGTGGTGGAACGCTTATCTAAAGGAAAGATCCAGTTTCTAAAACAAGAAATAGAACCCATTCTTAAGAAAAATTTGGAAAATAGAAGGTTACGAGTTACGTATAACTTAGAAGACGCGGTTTCTCAAAGCAATGTTGTATTGGTCACCACGCAAGCGACAACAAATGAGGGGAGAAGAACCGACTATTCTAGTATTGAAAAAACATTGAAAAAACTTGGCTTGCACCTACAAAAAGACACTCTAATCATATTAACAAGCGTCGTTGGAATAGGTGCCACAGAAAGCCTCAAGGAAACTCTTGAAAGCTCCTCCGGCTTTAGATTAGGAGTAGACTTTTACCTCGCTTATAGCCCTGTCCCATTTCCGGAAAAACAAACCATAAGCAGTTTAACAAAATGTAGACGCATTGTCGCCGCCTTTGACGACGTAAGCCTTGAAAAAGCGTTAAAAATTATAGGAATGATAACCAACGAGGTTACAGTAACGTTGAACATCAAAGCGGCTGAGGCTGCCGTCTTATTCGATGCGGCGTATCGAAGCCTTGGTTCCATGTTAGCTAACGAGCTTGCACGTTTATGCGAGAAAACTGGTTTAGACTATTTATCTGTTCAAAAAATGCTACCGCTCTCCTGGGAAGTTCTTTATCAACCAGCGCTTAACAATTTTGGCGAAAACCACCTTTTAATGCTACTTGAGGAAGCAGAAAATCATGACGTTAAGCTCAGAATTCTGCAAACAGTTCTAGATTCAAGCAGTGACAATGTAAAACATGGGGTTAGCCTCATTCAAGAGGCTTTAAAAACTTGTGGAAAGCCTATGCGTAAGGCGAAAATTGCAGTGCTTGGAGTTTCTCAAACACGGAACATTACTGACAACCCAGAAAGTGTGCTGAAAACTTTTGCCAAGATTCTCGAAAGGAAAGGGGCTAAACTCAGCTTTTATGATCCTTACTTACATCGAAAAACAATCGCTGGGGAACGAAACCCCGAGGAAAGTTTAATGAAAACTGTTGAGGGGGCTGATTGCATAGTTGTTTTTACCGGGCACGACCAGTTTAAACGGTTAAATTTGGGGAAAATCAAGCTTTTAGTCAAAATGCCCGCTGCGATTGTTGACTTTGAGGGAATTTTTGATCCATATAAAGTTGAAGGCGAAGGCTTCGTATATCGTGGTCTCGGAAGGGGAGTCTAGAGGAAATGAAAAGAAAAATTGGAGTAGCAGTTATTGGAGTAGGGTTCTGGGGAAGAAATCATGCAAGGGTTTATAGTGAACTTGAGGAGACAGAGCTTTTAGCGGTCTGCGATATCGATGCCGAAAGGGCCAAAAATATTGCCAAACAATTTGGCGTAAAAGCATATACTGAAACGGGAAAAATGCTGAAAAGGGAAGACATAGAAGCTGTCAGCGTTTGTACATGGTCAACAAGCCTTGCAAAAGAAACCATGAAAGCCTTGAAGGCTGGAAAACACGTGTTGGTTGAAAAGCCCATGGCTGCAAACCCTAAACAAGCAGAAGTACTAATAAAAACAGCAGAGAAGGAGGGATTACACCTTTCTGTTGGCTTTTTGATGCGTTTTATTCCGGGGGTTCAATACATAAAACGTGCCATCGAAGACAAAAGAATAGGCGAACTTGTATGTGCAACGGCGAAGAGAGTTTCCGAGTGGCCTGAAAGAATTGGAGACATAGGCGTCGTGAAGGATCTAGCAATCCATGACATAGATGTGGCGCGTTATTTGTTTGGTGGAGACCCAATAGCGGTTTACGCGAAGACTGGAAACATGAAACATAAGCTTTTTGAAGATTATGCCCATATCATGCTCACTTTTGAGGGAGGCAGAAACGCTTTCATAGAAGCCAACTGGTTAACCCCCTATAAAACGCGAACTCTGGTGGTAACTGGAAGCCAAGCAATAATGAAACTTGACTATATTACGCAGGAGTTGACAATAGAAGACGCAAAGGAAACTGTTCAACCTAGAATCCCGTGGCATGAACCGTTAAAACTCGAGCTTCAACACTTTATAAACTGCATTTTAGGAAGAGAAAAGCCACTTATAACGGGATTTGACGGTTTAAAGGCTTTGAAAATTGCTGAAGCTGCTTTAAAATCCTCGAAAACTTGCAGACTCGTGAAATTTAAGGAGTGGTGAAAGCTGCTATCTTTTTAGTCTAAAGGGTTTTCCTTCAAACAAAATTTTTTCCGGAATCTTCTCCTTCCATTTCTTTAAAAAGGGCAGGTCTTCGCTTTCTTTTCGCAGCTCGTCCGGAAGCATTTCTGGAATCTCATCCCTTATTGGGTACCATCTCAAACATTTTGGGCAGACTATCAAGCCCTCGACAATTTCATCCTTCTCTTCAAAAACGTAAAGTTCAAGCGGGTGATGTTTATCAATTGGGCAAGCCAATATTTCCATAAGCTTCCTTTTCATATGACAACCACACATCATTAGGTTTCAAAAAGTCTTTATTAAATTTGCTAATGGGCTAAACCTTTACACAGAACATCTATTACGGTCTGATACCAGTTTGGTCCGGTGGTTCGCACAACCCTGCCGAAGGGTATTTCGAAGTTTACACGTAGTTCCCGTAGTTTGTCAGTAACTTTCACCATGGTTTTTTCTACTGGGTTTTCCTTTCTGTTTGCATGTTCAAAGGCATAAAAGTGTATCCAGCCAACTCCATCTTTCAACGCTGAAAAGGCATATGGCAGATACTCAAGGGTCTTTTCGGGCAGGGGCATAAGAACCCTATCGGCTATGTTGCTAAGTCTTTGCTGTATCACCTCTTTTGCGTCTCCTTCTATCGGAACAACTCTTCCATTAACCCTATTGAGCCTGATGTTTTCCTTCATAAACCGGACTGCCGTGGGGTTTATGTCTATAGAATAGATTTTTGCTGCATTGGAATTCCTTGCGATCACAATGGAGAAGCAGCCCACTCCAGCAAACATGTTTACAACAGTTTCTCCATCCCTAACCAGTTTGGCGATTCGCATTCTCTCATAGAAAAGCCTAGGCGAGAAATAACAGCTTGCTAGGTCAACTGAGAAAATGCATCCAGATTCTTTGTGAACAGTTTTTGTCTTGTTTTCCCCAGCTATATATTCGAGTTTTCGCAGTCTAAAGTCGCCTTGGACTGGACCAACTTGAGCTAAAACTGTTTTGATGTTTTTATGAACCTTCATTATTGTTTCAGCAATGATTTGGCCATACTTTTTCGAGTTTTCAGTTAGCCGAATAACTGCGATATCTCCGATAATGTCATAGGAGTTGCAGACTAGGCCTAGCTCTTCGGGAGGCAGCACAGCCGCTAGGAGCGTCTTTAATCGTCTTCTCATAATGGCGGCCTCTTGATGGTTGATGGAAATTTTAGATTTGGAAACATTTAAAAATAAACAAGCCTCATTATCGAGGGGAAAAACTATGGAGGAAACCGCTGTCAGATTGGTTTATGAATGTTTAAGGTGCGGCGCTAAAGTTTCCACAGAAGAGCTGGAGCTCCGAGGCGGAGAGATAAAGTGCACGGTTTGCGGCTACAGAGTTTTGAAAAAAATAAGGCCGCCGGTGGTTAAGAGGGCTAAAGCTATGTGATCTGTTGTTCATTAGCATTTGTGAACGCGGCTTCTCAAGTTTGGCTGTAGAGGGCTAGAAGAGTTCTCTTTCGCCTATTTTGCGTAAGGCTCTGCCTCGAAGCTTTATTGCTGGTCCAACAACTTCTTCTGGTTGTTTTTCCACAGTTTTTCTTTTTACAGTTTCACCGCAGATACCTCTTGGGAGTAAGCGTCTTTTGACGCAGATGGCATACGAACAGTTTGCCACGTTGCATATATCTTCGGTCCATCTGCACCATACACCATCTCGACGGAAAATGGCAGCATTCTTGCCACACTTGAAGAGTTCACATTTGGGAGAACATGTTTTCGCTTGCTCCAAGCTCCAACACGACCTTTTAAGCCACAATAAAACTTGTCTTCATTATTCCCAAGTTTATTCTTGTTAAAAATTCGAAAAACAATTGATATAAAGTTTTTCCCGCGGAACTACTTATTTAGACTCTAGCTTTAAACCTTTGAGCGCCTTCTTCTAACAACCTCCACAACCGTGAAGAGCACTATGGTCGCCACTATTAGAACTGCCGTTGTAAACCATGCTGTTTCAACAAGAAAGCCGGCTAAGGCAACATATTTAGTCAGCTTAACCTCGATGGGGTTGACTTCGCTTATCGCGTTAACAACAGAACATGTGAGAGATGCGGCTGGCTGATTTTGATTTGCCAAATAAACTTTTATTGTTAAAGTGCCTCCGTTTTCTGTGAAGTCGGCTATACCATTAGCTCCCGTCTGCTTCGAGTCTATTTGGACACCGTTTCTTTCAAGGACCACGTTGACGTTTGAAATTGGTTGTCCAAAATAGTCGACAACCCTCACATAAATGGGCAGTTTATAGAGAACGCAATAGATTGTCAATGTTTTTTCCTCGAAAAGTTCAACGGTTGTCGCGTTTAATAAAACACCTCTTGATGAAACTTTGACGTTGTAAATTCCGAAGACGCAGTTGAGGGTGACGCTGCCATGCTGGTCTGGGGTACCCGTAGCGTTTAATCCACCCATGGCTTCTTGAACTTCCACAAGGACGTCGTGTTGTATCGGAGTGTTATTTCTGTCTACAACTTTCACTTCTAGAGACAGGACTGGACAGACTATTGTAATGTTGTTCCATGGAACGGCCTTTAGCCCAATCAAGGTGTCGTTGTTAAAATTGAATGCACGTCCATAGCGGGAGGCCACTATTTTATATGTTGCATTCGGAAGGAGCAACTTAATTTGCGCCGCGCCATTGATGTCTGTTCTGGAAGTGGTTGTTTCTGTTTTGTTTTCTATACCATTCAGCTCTGTTGTATATGTGATTGTGAGATTTAATTCCACGAAGGGGATTTTTACCGCCATATTTTGTTGGTATACAACGGTTATGTTTAGGTTTGTAAGTTGGCATAGTAGGTTTAATCTTATGCCTTCATCTGTGATGTTGAAATTGGAGACCCCGACCTTAACCTTCTTGAAGTATGCCGTAACGTTGTATTCGCCTCTCTCCAACCACGTGGCTGCAACTCCGCTTCCATTACTTATAATGTCGTAAGTTTCATTGGCGCGTCTATCATACACTTTTATCAGGACGTTTGACAATGGTTCACCTGCAAGGTTGCATGGAATCATCTCTGTTTTGAAACCTGGAACTGTGAACATTTGTGTGTCGTTGATTTTTTTGGTTGTGGGTTTTGGTGTTATACTCAAACTGTAATTTCCAACAAGCGCCCCGTCTGGGACGCACCAGTTATACTCCACAGTGCCATTTGAAACTTGGCATGTGCCGTTGTGAATTCTTTTATCTCCTAACTTTATCGTTATGTTTACGTTGCTACCGTTAAACTCCCAGTAGTCGATCGCCTTAATTTTAACCGTGTCGCCTCTATGGTATTCTATGCAGTCGGTTAAACCTATGAAAAACGTGTCATACGCCAAGGTTTCGTTGAAATAAACGGTGTAGGTTCCAGTGTAGTTTGTGTGGGCGCCTCCGAAACTCTCTGGATAATGAAGTGTAGTGTTTCCCATGCCTGTACTTGTTATGTTTATGGATGCAAATGACCAATATGTTTCGTTTGCGGGGGTTTTAACGGTGATGTTTGCGACGTAGATGGCCTCTACTCCTCCGGTAATGTTAACGGTAATGTTGATTGTTGTCGTGCCTTCTTGGAATTGGCTTGGATATTGTGGCTTGTCTACTTTTATGGTGTAGGCTGTTTCTATGTAGAACCATGATGGTGAAGATTCAATGCTTGCATTTATATCGCGTAGAATCACCGTGTAATTTCCGCCTGCAAGCGTGGGTACGGCAAGGGAGCAATTTACAAAGTTTTCAGTGGCATAACCCCATGCAACTTTTGTGTTGTTGAATAGAACTTCGTACATGCCATTCATGGTGTTTATGGTTCCTATAAGGGTGATGGGTTCTCCAACTTTTCCAGTTTTAGTGATGGGTGAAATAGAAATTATCTTCACATCGGCCGCGTAAACTTGCAGGGGGACCAGTTGGGAGAAAACTGTTAAAACAAGCATGACTATTAATGTGTTTATTGTCATTGTTTTTTTGTTCAATTTCGCCGCACTCCAGTTATTTATTACTGTACTTGTTTTAAGTGCGATGTGAACATTTACTATTAACGGCGCATTTTAAACTTTACCTTTAGAAAAAACATTTATCCATCAGAGCTTAGCACTGGTGCAGCGCATGGTAGATGATTGACGAAATCTTAAGCATTGTTGAAAAGCATACGCAATGGCGCGGAAAAGAGTGTTTAAACCTTATTCCATCTGAAAATGTTATGTGCCCAGTTGTGCGGAGCCTTTTGGCTTCTGAGCTTGGACACCGTTACACGGCGAGAGACCGCTTTTACATGGGCACATTGTTCATGGATGAAATCGAAGATGGCGGGGAGAAACTGGCAAAAGAGGTTTTCGGGGCGGAAACCGCTGACCTCCGCCCACTTTCCGGACATATTGCAGACATGATTTTCCTCGCATCTTTTACCAAATCCGGAGACGTACTCATGTGTGTTTCTCCGGAGGACGGTGGTTATCCCGGTTTGTGGGATGATGGGTTAGCTGGGCTTTTGGGTTTGAAGACTATTCCATTGCCATTTTCGAGGGAAAACATGAAAGTCGACGCGGAAACTGCGCATGAATGTGGCGCAATCGTGGGGTTTGACGGTTCCCACGTTTTGGGGTTGATTGCTGGAAAACACTTCCAAGACCCCTTGAGGGAAGGCGCCAACGCCCTTTTTGGCTCGACGCATAAATCTTTTTTCGGCCCTCAAGGCGGCATATTTTTGGCGGATAAAGAGCACGGCGAAACGGTGAAAGCCAAAGTTTATCCGAGGTTTGTGGATAATACCCATTGGAACCGCACTGCCGCTTTAACTTTGGCTTTAGCTGAAATGCAAAGGTTCGGCAGAGACTATGCCGGGCAAGTGGTTCGCAACGCCAAGGCTTTGGCTAAGGCTTTACACGACTATGGTTTTCCAGTGAAATGTTCAAGGCTTGGCTTCACAGAGTCCCATCAGGTCATAATGGATTTTGGAGGCTATGAACGGGGCAGAGAAGTTGCCGAAAAACTTCAAAAAGCCAACATAATCGTTGACTGTGCTGTAAGGCTTGGAACATGCGAGGTCACAAGGCGTGGAATGAAGAAGGGGGAGATGGATAAAATAGCTGAACTCATAAAGCGAACAGTCCTCGACGAAGAAAACTCGGAGACAGTTAAAAAAAGAAGTAATTAAGCTTTGTTCAGAATTCCAGAACATTGAATACTGCTTTGAATAATGAAAAGAGCCTTTATAAAAGCGATTCCCTCTTTTACAACTTGGTTGAAAGATGAGCCTTGTTCCAGACGCGCTTATTGAAGCGTTGAAAAAGCACAGGTACCACTTGGTTGGTAGACATTCAGCCGTTAAGCGATGCAGATGGCTTTACGAGTCGCTTGTCCACGGAAGACCATGCTACAAACAGAAGTTTTACGGGATAAAATCTCATCAGTGCGTCCAAATGACGCCAGCCCTTTTCTACTGCACGCAAAGGTGCCTTTTTTGTTGGAGAGCCCAAAGCGGAGATCTCCAAATTATATGGGAGGAAGCTAAGCTACCTGTGTGGGATCCGCCAGAAGAAATTGTTGAAGGAAGCATAAAGGCACAGCTGGCTATTTTAAGCGGTTATAAGGGAAATCCAAAGGCAGATCCCCAAAAGTTTAGAGAAGCCTTAAGACCGCGGCATGCGGCCATAAGCTTGACCGGTGAGCCAACCCTATACGGGCCTATAGGCGAGCTCATCCACACCTTCCATAAAAGAGGTTTCACCACCTTTCTTGTATCCAACGGGACGGTGCCGTCTGCCTTGGCAAAGTTAAGCCACGAGCCAACACAACTGTACGTTTCGGTCTGTGCTCCAAACAGGGAAATCCATAAAAAAGTCTGCAGACCCATTTTGCCCGACGCTTGGGAAAAGCTTAACGAAACATTGGAGCTTCTTCAAAGTTTTAGTTGCCCCACGGTTATGCGGATAACTGCTGTGCGCGGTTTAAACATGGGAAACATTGAGGAGTATGCCAGACTTATTGAAAAAGCGAACCCGACCTATGTTGAGCCTAAGGCTTACATGCATGTTGGTTTTTCAAGGCTTCGTCTGGGCTATGGAGGCATGCCAAGCCATGAGGAAATCCGCGAGTTTGCCTTTCAACTTGCAGAGGCAACGGGATACAAAGTTATTGATGAATCAGAGGAAAGCCGCGTCGTACTCTTGAGCAGACTTGAAAAGCCTATAAAGTTCTCTTCTGATTAAAAATGTTGGTTTACTTGTCGAGTTAACGGAGAAAAGGTTTAAATAAAACACTTCTCACTTCAAAGCAGTCTCAAAAGCCTCTGTGAGGTGCAAGCATGGTTAGTGAAGGAAGAGGAAGACTGTTTAGAAGGAAAGACGGGAAATACCTAATATACTTGCCAAAAGATTTGGCGGAAGACAGCATGTTCCCATTTAAAGGCTCAGACTCTATATTCGTCAAAGTCAGCTTCAAAATTGGAGATGATAAACTAATAATAGAGCGTTGGCCAGAACAAGAAAAACAGCAAAGCACTTAAAGAAGGACAACCCAACACCAGCGCCCACCCCCCTCAACCTTTTGGCAATAATAAAAAATAATGGCTCTGTTCATATTCTTAGGTAAACAGTGAGCGAAAGGCATGGTCTCCCTGAAAGCTGTTTTAAAGCGGATTAGAAGGGAGCTTAAAGAAAAAGAGAAGGTTAGGGACAAGGTTCAAGCCGACATGCGGAAAGTTACAAGTGTTTCTAAGCAGGCGATACTCTTGATTCACCAGAAAAGGTTTAAGGAGGCTAGAAAGCTTCTTGAAAGGGCAAAAGAGATTATTTTGAAACTTAACGGGATGGCAAAGGATCATCCAGACATAATCCATAGCGGTTTATACGAGGTTGCCCTCCAAGAATACGCGGAAGCAAACATTTTCTTGACGCTTATCGAAGAGGGGAGGTTCATCACGCCAGCGGAGATTAATGTGCCATCTGTAGATTATGTGCTTGGACTCGCAGATGTTATAGGCGAATATAGACGTTTGGCTCTAGACGCCCTTAGGGAAGGTGACGTAAAGAAAAGCGAGGAATGCTTGCGGGTTATGGACGAAATCTATACTGAACTTATGGCGATGGATGAAGCCTACATGCTTGTACCCGGCCTTAGAAGAAAATGCGACATTGCAAGAAAAATCATCGAAACCACGAGGGGCGACGTAACCCACGAGACGCGGAGACAGTCGCTTGAAAAACATATGAAAAGGCTTGAAAAACTTGAGAAACGTTTTGAAGCTCTTGAAAAAGGAAGATAAATGAACTTTGCAGGTTTAAAACCCGGCTTTTCTGTGGAAAAGGCACATAAAGCACAGCTTCACCTTTCAGGGCTCATTGTTTTTGAGGATAGGCTTCCAAGGGAAATCCGTTATGTTGCAGGTGTTGACACGGCTTATGTTGGCGATTTGGCGATAAGCGCCACCGCTGTTCTTGATTTTAAAAACCTAAACCTTGTCGAAGCTCAAACAGCCACCCGCAAAGTCGCCTTCCCCTATGTTCCAACGCTTCTCTCGTTTAGAGAGTTACCCCCAACACTTGCGTGTGTTAAGAAGCTGAAAGCTCAGCCAGACGTGTTTCTTGTGGATGGGCATGGGTTTGCGCATCCCTACCGTTGTGGTTTTGCAAGCCATTTTGGCGTTGTTTTAGGCAAACCCGCCATAGGTGTTGCAAAAAGCAGACTTGTAGGTGAAGTTGAGCCCTTCCAAAACAAGGACTTTGTATATCTTAGGGATAAAGGCGAAATCATTGGCGCTGTTTTGAAGACTGCCGCTGGGAAGGTTCTTTACATAAGTGTTGGGCACATGGTTTCGTTGGAAACTGCTGTAAAAATTGTTAGGCATTGTATAAAGCGTGGTGGTGTTCCGGAACCCATACGTTTAGCGCATGAGATGGCAACCGCTGAAAGAAATAGAATTGCAAGGGGCGGATAGCCTTAAAAGGGGACACGGCTAAGGATAATGTTCTAGACGGTTAAGCGGACGTGTAGGGGTTGCTTCATCCGAAAATTAAGGCTTTAGTAGAGAAAATCCGCGACAAAAACCTTCGGAGGAAAGTTGCTGAACTTCTTGAAAACCCAACCTTTGAGGTTGAAGGAAAAGTTTACAGCGGTTTACCCCTTGACGTTTCGCCGGCAGGCTTGTCGCATCACCACTCTTATCCGGGCGGCTACGTGGAGCATGTGGTTTCCACTGCTAATTTGGCTTTGGCACTGTGCAATTCCGTTGAGAAAGTTTACCGTGGCAAAGTGAAACGCGACATTGTTTTGGCAGGTGTACTGCTTCACGACGTTTTTAAGCCCCTAACCTACACGGTCAGCCAAAACGGCAGTTATAGCACAACTGGCTTGGCTGACTACATGGACCACCTGTCCATTGTCATTGCGGAGCTTGTTCGAAGAGGTTTCCCATTGGAGCTTATCCACGTGGTTTCCGCCCACCATGGAGAATACGGCCCCGTAAGACCGCACACCGTTGAGGCTTTGATTTGCCACTTAGCGGATTTAATGGATTCGCGTTTGAACGGCGAAGTTTTAAACGCTGCATCCTACCTTGTTAAGAAGACCACCGGCGAAGAGCTGCCGGGTTTAACTTCGAAGGAGGCTTTCGAAATAATTCGTTCGAAAGCTTTCGAAGGTTGGGAAGGTGTGGCAAAAACCGTTGAAAAAATAAAGAAGAGGCGAACAGCACGCAAAACTTAAAAGCTGTACTGCACACGGAATTGTCGTGATGACCATGACGGAAATAACCTTCGAAGAGTTTCAAAAACTCGACATGCGCGTTGGAAAAGTTATAGAGGCAAACCATATTCCGGGCTCGCGAAACCTCATAAGAATGATTGTGGATTTTGGAACAGAAAAACGCCAAGCCGTCGCTGGGCTTCTGCAATGGTATAAGCCAGAAGACCTCGTCGGCAAAAAATACGCCTTCATTCTAAACCTTCAGCGGAGAAAATTCATGGGTGTCGAATCCCAATGCATGATTTTGGCGGCTGAAGACGACAAAGGCAACGTGGTGGCGATACAACCAGAAAAGGATATTGCCGAAGGAAGCAGA
>Ga0105158_1000279_pt1 | contig 22602 bp, 18 predicted proteins | sample LHCtaG_FD_81567 | JGI IMG/M metagenome (GOLD analysis project Ga0105158, IMG submission 81567) | Hot spring microbial communities from Little Hot Creek, USA to study Microbial Dark Matter (Phase II) - LHC4sed_matched | ecosystem: Environmental > Aquatic > Thermal springs > Hot (42-90C) >...
AACAGTGAAAGTTTGAGAAGCTCCGGTCAAATTCAAAAACCAACATTCACAAAGCCACGGATCCCCATCATACCCATGATAAGTGCCTTCAGGCAAAGAAACCGCTAGAACAGCACAAGGCGCAGCACTAACAGGATAGACAAAAACCGCACAAGCCGCCAGAAAACTAAGCAAAAATAACGATAATATTAAATACTTAAGCTTGGAATTCGTAGCCCTCTCCCCTTCGGCAAAAATAATATTGCGTTTACAACATATAAGCCTTGCTAGAACAATCTTCTATGCTTTTTCTAAGGGTTTCAAGCAGCCACTTAGCATATTTTACAATATAGTCACATGCGGGAATGTGAAGTATTGCAAGCTTGATACCATTGGGACTTTTAGCTTACGAAGGTGAAGGTGATCATTTGCAGGAGTCTTCTAAACTAACTTTCATTGTTTAGAAGCTAATAAATATCGACTATGCATATGTGCCAGTGGTTAGGTTGTCGATAGTAAGGTTAAAAAACAGAACATATTTATTCTAATTCCTCAAAGGATTTCACTCAAAAGCAGGAAGATATTCAAATGAAAATAACAAGGAAAAAAGTTTTTGCACTTGGTCTTTTTTTCCTTTTCATAGGATCTGTTCTAATTTTAAGCTATAATTTTCCACGAGAGGAAACAGAGAAAAAAACTGAACAGATTAATCAGTCAGTGGGATATACCATTTCAGGATTTTATGAGATAGGTGAAAGATTAATTTTGGGGCTACCACAATCGTTTAAAAAACGTTACATATTACCTTCAATATTTAATGTTACGGTATATTGTCCTTCCGATAATCGAGAAGTTGTATTTAGAGTGGAATTTATAGGTGATGTAACGGCGGGTATAATAATGTACAACTGCACCGTGTTAAAAAACGAAGGTGGTTTAGAAGCCGAAGAGGGAGTTCTAAGAGGCTCCATGCAACCTTTAGGCGTTGCCATGCAGACTGGGAATTATACTGTTCAGCTAGGTAAAGAGGCAAGCAATTTATATATATCCATTGTGCTCACACTTTGGAAGGAGAGTGAAATTAAAGTCTTTAAATATCCATATCGTAACCTATTGCCTTTCGGGGTGGCACTAATTTGCATCGGAATCATTTTTTCCTTATTGGCGTTTAGAACAAAAAGCAAAGTAAAAATTGCAGAAACCAAATATAAATACAGGAAATATACCCATCGTGCATATGCGAAAATTCTAGTCAGCTTTTTACTACTTACATCATTAGCACAAGTTGTTTGTTCAGCTGAACAGGTAATAGTAATATTCATTTTTAAAGACCCCTCAACAATTCCCCACTGCCAACAGTGCCCATCTTGCTGTGCAGAACTTTTCGACGACTTTTCAACGAAAAATGATACGGTTAACTCTATTGAAAGTAGCTATGCAAACAAAGTTTTGGTTCAACGAGTGGAATACGACTCCGAACTTGGAAGAGCTTACAGAAACGATTATGGAGTTACTCAATATAACTCATTATTACTAATGAATGAAAAGGGTAATTTCACCAAGATAGCAGGTTATTTCAATGAAACATATATAAGAGAAGTTATTGACGCCTACCTTAGTGAAATGGAAAAACCTCAGCCTCCTCCTCAACCCCCTCCTTTGCCAATGATAGCTATTTTAATCACCGCTTTCACATTCGGCTTCTTTGAAACTATTTCTCCATGCTTAATTGCGCTATTATCCTTTGTTTTAAGTTACACGGTGAGTGAGAGTACCCAATTTAAAGGATCATTCTTAAAGGTTATGGTTTTTGGTATAGGTTTTGTTTTATCAAGTATATTTACTCTTGTTGGATTAAGTGTAGGGCTGATCACGATTGCCTCTTCGTTTTTCTATATATACCATATTTTAACAATTGCCATATGCATATTTGCAATATTTTTCGGGGCTAACTTACTTGGAATAGACATATCCAAATATCTGAAAATCAAAATTGAAACGAAGCCGTTAATCAAAAGATTAGCCAAAAAATATGCTTCTACGCATATTAAACTGCTTATACTCGGTTTGACTTTCTATTTTCTTGATCCGTGCCTTGCACCTGCATTTGCACTTATTGTTTCAAAGCTATCTCTTACACTCTACACAGGATTTTTGCCCATGATTTTCCTATTTTTCAGCTTGGGGACATTTATACCCTTTGTTAGTATTGGACTTCTAGCCAGTTCCATATCAACGCTGGTGAGAGGCACCTATAAACGTAAGACCGAAATACGAGCATTAAGTGGCTTAATATTGATAGCTTATGCAATTTATCTTCTAGTTTCTCCCCTTTTACCTTTTAGCCGTTAAATAAAAAAGGGAATAAAGCAGGTTATTTAGACTTTAGTCTCCGCTTTAAACCAGCTGCAATAGTTGTTGTTAACATTGCAATCAACAGCAACGCGGCGAATGTGAACTCCGGGATAAACTCATATGATCCGTCCTCTATGATGACATCTTCTATTTGGCCCACATAATCGTATAGAAAAGTATCTTCATTATTTATGTTTAATATTGTTGAAAGATACTGCTCAGCATCTATTGTTTTTATTATGACAAACTCTATTTGGCAAAGTTTTGTAGGTTCAGTAACGTTGATTTCCGCATACAGTACGTCAGCTATTTTAAGGCCGGATGTCCCCGGCGGATAGCCAGGGTAGCTTTCATAATAGTATGGGTTTCCTATGCTGCCTCCCTTTTTTTGGTAGAAGACGTATTCTGGATCCCAGTTTCTTCCGTCGAAGTTGTCGTTTGGCCAAGCACGATAAGTCCAGTCTCCTGTAACTTCACCCCATACACGAGTTACATTTAAGAGGCTGCCGTTCCATGTTATGAGTACCTGCCACATCATTAGTTTCCATGGGTATGTGTCGCTGGACACCCAAACAGTAACATTAAAAGCCGTTCCTAAAGTTCCGTTTTCAGGAGTGAAGTAATAGTTTGATGGTGATAGGTATATCCTTTGTGAGGCGTAGGTTGGCTTAACATTTGAAACGAAAAACATCGCCGACAGAACTGCTAGTATATAGATTAGACCCTTCGCTTTTTTCAAATTTTCCAAACCAGGTCACCTTGATGTTCTTTTTTATCATGTTTTCTTTTTAAACTTTTTGATTAACTGATAAGAATTGGTAGTTTAGAGAAAAGAGGGGGGTTGCGCATTAACAATATCTACCGAAATTTTTTGCTACTATCCAAAGGTCACGTGCGTCTATTCTTTTGTTTCCATCCACATCAGCGTATGGATTCCATCCAGGCGTTCCTTCGAAGGCTCCAAAAGCCTTTGCTACATAATATAGATCTGCTCCATCTACATCACCGTCGTCATCAACGTCTCCAAGCAGTCTTATTTTCACTATCCCATCGATAAACACATTGTTACTTTCGTCATATTCGTATTGGAGAAGCGTTGCACATGCCTTTATTAAATAGTGGTGGCATGGTGCTACCAGAGAGGTGTTCCAATCAATCCTTAGAATAACTTCCGCGTTTGGGGCTAGATTTTCGATTGGAACTATTCTTATCACTGTATCGTTGTAATAAATTGTAACGTTAAAAGTCTCAATTGTTTCTCCGATGTTTCTCACGGTGACATTTATTGCAACAATCCATCCTTGATAAGCCCAGTTTTGCGAAACGGTAACATTTGTCACGGCGATATCTCTTATAACAGTCAATATTTTCACCGTGCCATCTAGGCATATGTTGTTGTCCACGTTGACCTCGTATGGAACCACGACGGCCTCGCCTTTTATGATATATTCTCCTTCCGGAACTGTTGATGTGTCCCAGGGGATGACGACGCTAGTTTCGGTGTTTGGTAACAGATTAGTTACTGAACTTGTGCCTATAAGATTATCACCGTAATAGGCTTTTACATCGAATGTTTCACTTATGTTACCAAGATTCTTAACTACAACCGTTATATTTACTGGCCATCCTTGATAAACCCAGCTTCTAGAGGGAGAAACGCTTATTACAGCTATGTCTCGAATTAAACTCATAAAGAAACCGTCAAAAGCGTCATGTTCTATAGGATCACCGTTTACGTCAAGAATTTGGGTGCTATTCAAATCTAATAGGCTTGTTCCTAGCTGCTCCACGTGAAATGTTATTGCTACAATAGCTTGGGGGGAAACTGTGTAGATTGGAGTTTTGTAGGTGAGTTTCATCCAAATGTAGCCATAGTCATCGTTACATTCAACATTCGCTGTTGGAAGCTGTCCTGAAATCCTCACTAGGTTTATACCAGCCCAAGATAGGACGTTTGTGTTGTAGGTTAAGTTGAATATGCATGTTTTCATGTTTGCAACGTTGTCGATTGTGACGTTTATTTGGAACGTTGAACAGGGCGTCATCGTGGGGTCGATAATTTCATTAGGGTTAATGAATATTCTAGTTTTGTTTGTGGGTGCTAAGACAAACGTTGGGGTTAGAACATGATCTGTATCCATCAGCACCTCTATTGGGTTATTTGTAACCGTGTTGCCGTCTAAAGTCCAGTGGCTGAAGGTATATCCATAGTCGGGGTAAGCTGTTACAGTGACAATTGTTCCTTGGTCGTAGAGGTATGTTCCGGCTTTTGGTACTGTGGTGCCACCTATTGCCGAGTTAATGATTAATGTTCGCTTCGGTGGAGGTGGTGCGGGATAGCTTATTTCATAATATCCATCCTGCTTTACCACGCCTGATATTTCTCCTTCAGAGTCGTAAAGGAAGGTGTCAATGTTGTTTATGCCTAAAATACATGAGAGTGTTTCGCCTCTTTCAGGAAGCTTAACTATTTTAAATTCTATTGCACATAGCTTTTTAGGTGCTGTGACATCTAAATCGGAATAGCGTGTGTCACAGATTTTAAGTGCTGCTTGTCCTGGACCTAAGTGGTAGTAGTACGGGTTTCCTATCATGCCCCCTACTTTTTTGTAGAAGACGTATTCTGGATCCCAGTTTCTTCCGTCGAAGTTGTCGTTTGGCCAAGCACGATAAGTCCAGTCTCCTGTAACTTCACCCCATACTTGAGTTACGTTTATTAGATCATCGTTCCATGTTAGATATACTTGCCACATCATTAGTTTCCATGGGTATGTGTCGCTAGACACCCAGACAGTAACATTGAAAGTGGTTCCGATGGTGGCATTTGTTATGTCATATATGTAGTTTTGCGGGTCTAGATAAATGGTTATGGTGGGCGGGCAATGTGCTATTCGAATGTTGGTAAAGCTTAAGATTAATACCAATGTTGAGAAGAGCGTCAGAAGGTGTTTCCTAAGTTTAAATATGGTTTTCATTGCCCCCTTCTCCTTCTTTTCAACATTTTTAATAGATTGTTAAATATGCTTTTAAACGTTTTTATAAAATGTAAATGTTTTGAGTTATGGGTATTGCCCTATTTTTCCGAAGTCTTTTGCTACAAGCCACATGTCAACACCATCAACTTTACCATCCTTATTTACATCTGACACTTTGCCTCCTGGTGGGCCGACCCATCCGAAATCTTTGGCGACCCGCCACATATCTATGCCGTCAACTTTTCCGTCTGGAACACCGTATGGGCCTGTTATGTCTCCAACGAGTTTGACCTCGAATTTTGTTTGGTTAATTATACGCCATATGTTATAGAATGTTGATGCGAAGACCGTATAGTTTCCGAGGAGGCCGCCTGTTGTGGATGTTGATATTGAAGCGTTATAGTTTCCATACGCTTCTGTTGCTGTTGATGTGCTTGAACTGCTACTTGTTATTGTGATTTTTGTTATTTTCTCTGGGCACCAAGCATAACCTTGGTTTTCAGGTAGTTCTGATAGAGCTACTCCGTAGAAGTATGCTGTGCCTAGTGGTGCTGTGTCAGGAATTGTTGCGATGGGATACATGTAAAAAGATGATTCGCTGTTTCCTGGAATGGTTTCATTGAACACCTTGATTGATTTCATTGTGGTTCCATCTGAGAATTGGAGTGTGGCAAATATCACTACGTTTTTTGCTGCTCCTTGGGTGTTGTTTATTGTTACTTTAACGCCGAAGACGGAGCCTCTTTTGAAGTCTGTTTTGAGTTTTCCTTGAGCGTCGCAGGGATACATTTCTTTCAATAATATTACGGGTAAGGGGGTTGGATTTGGTGTTGTGGCGTTTAGTGCTCTTACTAGGATTATGTCATTTCTTGAATCTTTCACCACTAGTGCAACTATTGCATCGTAGATTTGTGTTCCATCTATTGTTAGGTTAGCGTAAAAGTAGATTTTCTCTCCTAGTGTGTAGGTTTTTTTGTTTGTGGTTATATTTAATTTCACCGTTGCAGCTGCCGCATCTTTTGTGTATAGGCTTAAGGTTGTAAGTAGTATTGTTAAAAGGGACATGACAATGATGTTTGTTTTAATTTTCCTCATTTTAACTGGGTCCCTCCTAGGGGGTCCACATTTTTCCAAAGTTTTTTGCTACAAGCCACATGTCAACACCATCAACTTTGCCGTCTTTGTTTGCGTCGGCGATGGGGTTCCAGTTTGGTGTTCCCTGCATAGAACCGAAGGCTTTGGCTACAAGCCACATGTCAACACCATCAACTTTTCTATCTCCATTTAAGTCGTAGGGTATTGTTGATCTGATTTTTATTTGAATTGTTGTGTGCTTGTATTCGTAATATAGGAAGATGTGGGTGTTATTTTCCATTATATTGTATACTATTGCTTTGTTATCTGTTAGGATTGCGTAGACGGGTTTTAGTAGTGTTTTGGGTAGTATTGTTGTGGATAGGGCTTTTGTATTGTCGGGGCCTGTTGCTTGGTATGTTATTTCTTGTGATTGTTGGTTGTAGTTGAAGTTTTCTATTGTTGTGGAGTTTGTGTATATTATTACTGGGTATTGTTGGCCATTATATGTTGCGTAGAATGTGTTTTGGTGGAAGCCTGTTCCTCCTATTTGGACTATTCCGTCTGTTGCTGTGAATGGTAGTAGGTTGTTGTCCGGGTCGGCTAGGTATGTTCCTGCGTATGTCATTTCCCTTGTTATATCCAGTGGGCTTATCCCTTGGATTTTTGGTGTAAATTCTATTTTGCAGAGTGTTCCTGAACCGTCTATTCCGTAGTTTGCGTCTAGTGCGCAGAATGCGAGGATTCTGCCGATGGTGTTGTTTATTATTGGTTTTGGGTTGATTATGTTTGTTCCGAATATGTTGTCTGGTGGTACTGTGTATTTTGTGCATGTTAGTATTGTTGGGCTGAAGTATAGTTCGATTTGCCACATGCTTAGGTTTTCTGCGTTTTGGACTTCTATTGTTATATTGAAGGGTTGGTTTAGTTGTGCGATGGTTGGGGTTGGGTTTATGTATATGGTTGTTGTTTGCGATGTTCCGCTGCGGATTTGGAGTGATGCTATTAAGAAGACAGTAATTAAGGTGAATGTTAGGGCGTGTATTATTTTTCTCACCTTTTTCCCTCTTAATATTAAAATTTTATTTCTTTAACAGATAAAGCTTGCTGCTGGCTTGTATATATAAAAAATGGGGGTATGGGAGGCTTTTCTAGGTGTTATCTATTATATTGTGGGAGTATTTTGATTCTTACTACTGGGTATTGTGGGCACCAGGCGAATCCGCCTTCTGTTGGGTTTTTGTCGAAGCAGTTGACGTATATGTATCCTGTGCCGGAGAAGGCCCATTTCGGAACGTGGATCTTCCGTGTGAAGGTGCCGTTGGCGAAGGTGCAGAATTCTGCTCCTCCAACTTTTGTCTCATGTACAATTATGCCTATTGGCACATTGAGGTCGTCCTTTATCATTATGCTGAACAATGCTGGATATTTTTGCATAGCACGTGAACCATACTCAACGGTTATATACACGTCTTCACAGTGCTTGTAGCCTTCTGGTGGTGCTTTGTCTGTTGTTACTTTCCATATGTGGACTAGGTAGTCGTAGTAGAAGTATAGCGTGTCAGTCACTATCACGTCTCTTATGTTTACTGTGGCTGTTACCTTCCAGACTCCTAGGAGGCTTTCTGGATCTTCACAGAACCATGGCATTGCGAAGGTTATCATTGCTATTCCGCTGCCATTGGTTCTTGCTGTCTCCTTGAGCAGGAGCATCCAAGAGTCTTTTGGTATGAATTGTCCATTTACGTGTTCGTATGGTCCTTCAACTTCGAAGCATACGTCCTTTGATTGTACTGGCCACATGTTGTAGAGGACCAAAGCGTATAGGGCTACTTCTGATTGTGGAATGACGAGGTCCATTGGCTTATTAAGTCCTTGCCCGCCGTAGGGTGCTGGCCATGGGTCTGGGAATGGCCCATATCCAGCGTTGCTAGCGCCACCGAAAACGTCGATAAATCTTCCATAATATGCACTGGACAATATAACGACTGTCCCATCTTCGAATTTGTCTGGAGCGTAAGGCACATAATGTCCATCTTTGTCGATGAAGCATTCTCCTCCCAAGCCTGTAGCAGCTAATGTGAGAATGACTCTATCGGGGTCTAATGTTGTAGGTTGTTTCTTAATTTTGAATGTTATGTAGGCGAAGGTGTTGTCGATTGTTGGGTCTAGGGTGTTCGGGAATTCTGTTTGGTCCCATTCGCCTTCAGGATTCGGTAGGAGGATATCTCCAACTGCTATGTAGACGTCTGGCCATATGTAGCTGTTCCAAACGAAGTATGTTCCATACCAGTTCCATCTTGGATTCTTTAGGAATGGCCCTTCGGTAACGTTTACAACTTCTAGGTATTCGTAATCGTAGGTGAATGCGAATTGTATTGCGACAACGTACCAGGCGAAGTGGAGTTCGTTAATTTTTACGGCTACTGTGAACTCTTCGCCGACAACGTTTTCTGGACCAAACTTTAAGTAGTCTGGGTATACTTCCATCCATGCTAAGGGTAATGCTAAGAATCCTTCAACTATGACTTTGCCTTTGCCATGTGTTCCTGTTGGAATTGTGCTGACGTGGTTGTAGAGTGTCACGTCGCTAAATGTTATATCTGCTTGGTCAACGGCGGGGTATGACCCTTGGTATATTACTGTGAAGGTTATTGTTCCAACAAGGGCGTCTGGTCCAACCGGGCCTGCTGGATCTCCAACAAATATTGTTACAGCGTATGTTCCAAATGTAATTGAAGAGGTACCCCAGAACGGATCGATTTGTATGTCTGAAATGTCAACTATGTCTATTAGTTGTGGGGTGCTTGCATAGTTAAGTGTGAATGTGGCGTTTGTTAGACCCCAGGCTGGGTCAACCTTTATGTAGACTTTTGCGGCGAAGGTTTGGCCTACAGCGTTCTCCCAGTTGTAGTAGCGTTTGGGCCATGGCAGTCCGTCAGCCCTGACAATGTCCATAATTGCTGGTGGAGGCTGAACCCAAGTAATGCGGTAGAGGCCATCCGTCTTTGTGACATCGATTGGTCCAACAGCATCATATATGAAAGTGTCAGCGTTGTTTATGTTTAGCACCGACTCAAAAGTTTCGCCTTTACTTGGAACCTTAATTATTGTAAATTCGAACTGGGCAAGTTTCTTCTTTACGCCTGCCGGCACTGTTACCTCGGCTGTCAAGACGTCTGCGACTTTAACTGCAGCTAGGTTTGGAGCCAGGTTGTAGAAGTATGGGTTTCCAATGCCACCACCGGGCTTCGCGTAGAAGATGTATTCAGGGTCCCAGTATCTTCCACCGAGGTTGTCGTTTGGCCAGACCGTGTATGTCCAGTCGCCTGTAACTTCACCCCAGAATCGGGTTACATTTATGTATTCCTGGTTCCAAACCATGTAAATTTGGATCATCATCGCCTTCCAAGATGCTGTTGGATCTTTTGCCCAAACTGTCACGTTGAACTTTGTTCCGATTGTGGCTGTGCTTGTGTCGAATATGTAGTTTGGAGGGTCAATGTAGATTTGCACCGTTGAAGAGGCCTTTGTTGGAAGCGGTACAGCAGCCAATGCGCCTAGAACAATTATTAGGATTGCAAGAGAAGCCAATCCCTTTGACAAATACTTTTCCATTTTCTTCTCTTCTCCCTTCTCCTTTTTCAGCAATATTTTAAAGTACTCCTCTAAATTTAAGGATTACGGAATAATCTTCTATTCCTCTTAAAGAAACTGCATCAAAACTTTAGAAATTTAATTCAAAAAAAGGGGGATGAAGAGTTTGGGTTTAGCAGGTTTTTCCGAACTGCTTTGCGGCGATCCACATGTCAACGCCGTCGACTTTGGTGTTAACGTCTAGGTCTGTTGGGTGGCATATTGGCAGTCCGATTTTTCCGAAGTCTTTTGCAACTCGCCACATGTCAACGCCGTCTACTTTGTTGTTGCAGTCCGTGTCGCCCACCGCATACTTGCTGTCAAGGGCATAGGCTAGACGCCAATCAGCGGCTCCAACAGGCTTTATATAGAGTTTAACTGCACAGTTGCAGAAGGCTATCTTAGCCCAGTCCTTAATTTCTGGCGTGCCTCTCCAGACGCCGTATGGAGGCAGGTTAGCCACTGCGCCGCTTGCAGCAACCCACGTTGTTCCTTTGCTGTCTGTGATTTCAACCTTGTAGTCCATGCTGCACATTTCAAATGCATTGAAGTTTTGGAGGATTATTTCGAGGCCTTTTGTCTTGGTGATCTTGTTCTCCTTACACCTTACGTTTAGGGCGCCCACTTGTCCATCTGGGAGGCCAGCTGCTCTAACCCAGTAGCCGTTGTTCTTGTTGAGCTTTATCAAGCCCTTGCCGATGGTTGGGTCCCACCATTCGAACCAGTAGGGTCCTGTTCCGTAGAGCATTGTTAGTTGAGGCTTGTCTGGCGGCGGGTTGGGGTGTGGAACTGTCCATGGCTTGTAGGCTATTGCATTCTCATAGTCTGTTATGGTTGTAGAGTTGTAGTCGCCCATGTAGTCCTGCCAAGCTGTCCTCGGGAATTGTAGGGCTGAGCCTGCAAATTCGAGAAGCTTCCAGTAGCCGGTGGCATTTACATAAAGTTCTATTAGATAGTCGTGTACAACGTTATATCTTACAAGGTAGTTCCATATTGGCTCATATTCTGGAGGTGTTAAGCTTTCGAGGAATTCGAAGTTCCATGCAATGTCTTCGGCTGTTACATGGTCGCCATCCTGCCAGTAAACATCGTTGCGTATCCAGAACCTAATTATCATGCCATTTTCTACGCCTTCCCCTGGGCTTGACCATGGCTCCATCTCCCATCTGGTTGCAATCCATGGAATGTCCTCATGAGTGTATGGGTCAACTGATATTAGCCCGTCAAATATTCTGCCGAGCACCTGAATCTCGTATACCCATGAGGCTGTTATTGGGTTGAGGGTTGATGGAGCACCAGAATCATGCTCATATAGTACGCCTCCCTCCTTCCATAGGTGGCTGAAGCCCCATTTCAGGGTTGATGGCGCGCTGCCATATCCCCTTGAATCAACCCAGCCTTCAACTCCAGGCTTGTATAGGTTGATGTAGTTTCTAGAGTATATTGGTAGGTATGGCATTAGATAGTAAAGTTTCCATTGAACCAAATATACAATTTTCCTCATCTCTTCAATATCTGTTATCAGCCTGTGATAAGTGCATGCTGGGAACTTCGCTTCTAAAGCTTCGCCCATATTGAGTGTGATGCCTGTCTTTGTCTTTATTTTAACCCAGAATCTGCCATAGGGATCCGTTGACCACGTTAATGTGAAGTGTGTGCCTTCAACAAGTTCCTCGTCGTATACTCCTAGTCCAAGGCTAACATGTTCTATTTGAACCTTCACGCTTACTTGAGATTCGAACGGCCCGAAGGGACCGTACTCTTTCCCTGCAGGTATCACTATTGACGTTTCTGGACCATTATTTACATCGAGCAGTTCCCAGTCTTTAAATTTCCAGAACTTTATGGTTCTTAGGCATCTGTCTAGGCCGTCGTGCTTTAGTCCTGGGCTGTTGTCCCCGCCTTCAATGTCAACATCCGAGCAGAAGAAGTCGTATAGGTAGTCTGGTTCCCTTCCTAGGCCCCAGCATAGGAAGTATAGGTCGTGGTCTCTGTTGTAGAACGGTACACGGATTAGTTGGTCATAGCTGTTTGTTGCATCATCCATAAACAAGTAGTTCGGCCCGGTGGTTGATGCAGGCTTAACATCTTCCACGCCGCAGAAGAACTTGTTCCATTGCCTTGCATGTCTCATGGCGATTTCGTAGGATGTTGGCGCCAATCCCGTGCCTGGAGGCATAACCCAGAAGCCGTAGGCATCTTCGCCGGGAGCAGTTATGTAGCCCGCGTAGCGGTCGCTCTTCCATGGGCCTGTTCTTGTGCCATCCCATAGCACCATGCCGTTGGGGCAGACCCACTTATCATCTGTTGTGTGTGGCATGCCGTCTGGACCGTAATCCCATTGGAAGCCGGCTCCCAGAAGGACTTGCTCTGCAAGTTCAAAGTTATACGGATATGGCGGAATGTATGGGTTGAACCAGAACTCGTTAGCTGGCGGAACACATTGGTCTAACCTAACGTTTATGTATCCAAAAATCTCCGGAAGCCAAGTATCCTTCAAGCAACCAACCATGAGTTCTAGGGCCAATCTGAACTGGCTTATGTTAAGCGGATAAAGCGGAAAGCCAGGTGTCCTGCCGTGATAGTTCCACCATTTCCCTGAACTTTCTGGCGTATAGGGCCTGCAGTTTGGACCAAGGTAGCACATGTGGAAGCCAGGGTTCATGCTTACACTCCAACCGTACGGTGGATTTTTCAAAGTTTCAACTTCAACAGTTCTTATTGCGCTGTAGTAGGTGTCCATCTCACACGCCTTAGCCTTCTCAAGCGAGTAGGTATACGGATAAGCAATTACTTCATACAACGTGTCAATCCTCGGATAATCCCAAGAACTGCCGCTTGCAAAACCAACGCCTACATTTGCCACCAAAAGAACAACCAATGCAACAGCAATCGACACCAATATATTTTTTTTCATTTTCTCCTACCCCTTTCTCCTTTTCGCAAATAAAATACTCGCTCACTCGTTTAAAAATTTTGTGGAAAATTGTTATATAACAAACCAAAAACTTAAATAAGATATTTAAAACATCAAAGCAAGGGAAAATAATGGGGCTAAGAAGCTACCTAATCAAGAGGGCAATTTTAGGCATATTTGTCCTCTGGTTAGTTGCAACCCTCAACTTCATAATCTTCAGCATACAAACAGGAAATCCCGTCTACTACCTCCTAAACTACAAAATGGACGAAACACAAAAAGAGATGCTCCTCAAAGCTTATGGCTATGGAGAAGAATGGTACATCAAATACGTCAAATATCTACGAAACATGTTTACATTCGGATTAGTATACCCATACTTTGGAATATCAATCCAACTCGATAAAGGGCAATACATAGCCCACGCAATGGTACCAAGACTTACGATAACCGTTATGCTTCTCGGATTCGCCCTAATAGGAAGAATAATCGTCGGCATACCAGTAGGCACACTAGCAGCCGCAAGAAGAGGAAGAAAATTTGACGTAACAGCTGTAGGATTATCGCTACTAACATGGGGTGTCCCCGCATTCTTCATCCAACTACTTGCAGTGCTATTCTTTGGCTTCATACTAAGAGACTTATATGGCATCAAAATTTTCCCAACAACCTTCAACCCACCCCGCTTCGAGGGAGACTACCTCTCATGGTTCCTAGCAACCGCATACCAACTATCCCTACCAGTCCTAACACTGGTTGCCGTAGGATTCGGTTCATGGGTTTTAATCACAAGAAACCTCCTCCTCGACGCCATAACCCAAGACTTCATAGCAACAGCCCGTGCAAAGGGACTAAGCGAACGAGTAGTACTATTTAAACACGCATTTAGAAGCATACTACCCCCAATCACAACAATGATAACCCTTGCAATACCAGGAGTGGTCACAGGAGCAATAATAACAGAATCAATTTTCGGAATAAATGGAATTGGCAGCTGGTATATGCAATCCTTACAATACAACATTGCAGACTACGGCATCGCCCAAGCAGTCCTCTTCATCTTCGCAACACTAGTAATCGTATGCAATTTTATTGCAGACGTATTATACGGAATCCTAGACCCAAGGATACGCGTCGGAGTTAGAAGGTGAAAACAATGAAAAACCTTAAAAAATCCCTAGTTAGTGAAAAACTTCCCAAAAAAATAATCATCTGCTCCATATTACTTATCATCTCCAGCGCACTAACAATGTTTTCCGCCATTGAAAATCTAAGCCCAGTTATCAGACTGGCAGGCATAATAGATGTGATACTGGCAGTAGTATTAATTATGAACGGTCTAATAATGCTTAAAGAGGAAAATCTAGAAACAGGCACATTCCTCGCATTAATTATAGGATTAACCGTTACATTATACATGTTCGGAGCAAATATTATAGCCCCAATATCCATAGCAGGAATTCTGACACTAGCAGCGGGAATAATAGGATTTTACTCCTTTAAACCAACAAGAAAAAAGATATGGTTGAGAAGGGTTAAAGGGTTCTGGTTTGAATACTCACATAATAAAATAGGGCTTATAGGATTAGGCATGCTAATAATATTCCTAATTATAGCAGTTTTCCAAGGACCAATTGCTGCGCTTTCCTACCCAGACCCAGAAGCACAAGAGCTAGCTGAACACTTCGCAAAACCCAGCTGGATAGGCATTCTCGATCCGTCTGCCCGCAAACTTCCACCCACCCACAGTTATGAACTCAGCTGGACACAAGATGAACCCCCACCTGAAGGAGTTATAATAACCTCAACAGCCGACGAATGGATAATAAACTATACTGGAAGCGAGAAAATAGTAGTAGTATTAAGCACATCATTCTATTACCCCTACGATCCACCCTTAAGAGCGTCTTATAAATTCTCATGGGCAGCAAAACCGGAAAGCATCGGAACAATTAGGTATTCAATAGAAATTAACTTAACAACTCCTGAAGGGAAAGTGTATCCTCTATGGGACCAACATTGGTGGAAATATAAGGCAGCAATCTGCACCGAAAGAAATCCGAACCCCCCGCCGATATATTATCCTGGCGGTTCAGATTATGAAAAATATTATCAGAACAAACCATATCCATGGTCTCCAATCAACTACTCAAACGTAAGGCCAGCCTACGGAATATACGACGCATACTATAACGGTGAAATTCCAACATGGACAACGCCATGGGAGGAAACCGTTGACTATTCAGTAAGCCGCTACCCACCCATCAGACTCGGATACCCAGAATTCGAAACTAAAAGGATGATTCATGATCTTTTCTATCCAAGTGGAAACTTTAGCCTACACACATATATAACCTTCGTACCATTAACACAAAACGCCAAATGCCAAATAAAAATTTCAAAACTAACAATAAAAGTACCAGGTTTGGTTTGGGGTCTTCTAGGAACAGACTATATGGGCCGCGACTGCTGGGCAAGACTGATTTACGGAGCAAGGGTCTCACTCGCAGTGGGAGTTGCAGCCGCACTTATCGGAACCCTACTAGGTTTGCTTGTGGGCATAGTTTCAGGATACACCGGCGGAATAGTCGACGAAGGGCTAATGCGCCTTGTAGATGTACTACTCTGCATACCTGTATTACCACTACTTATGGCCTTGGTAACATTTTTCGGAAGAAACATCATGTACATAATACTAATAATAGCCATTTTTGGATGGCAAGGCCTGGCAAGACTAATTAGATCCCAAGTTCTTTCAATAAGAGAGATGGCATTTGTCGAAAGCGCTATAGCATCCGGAGCCTCCCGCGCATACATTATGTTGAGACACTTAATACCCAATGTTTTACCTGTAGCCTTAGCAGACTTTATACTAAGTGTCCCAGGAGCAATATTATTCGAGGCTTCACTCAGCTTCATAGGCTTCGGAGATCCCACAACCCCAACGTGGGGTAGAGAATATTCCCTAATGCAAGAAGTCGGAGGTATATATGACCCCTCACACGGTGTCTTATGGTGGTGGTTTATTCCACCAGGCCTAATGATCACACTTCTATGCATAGCATTTGTTTTCGTTGGACATGCAGTAGATGAAATTGTAAATCCAAAATTAAGGAGAAGACGATGATGCCACTCCTAAGCGTAGAAAACCTAAAAATGTATTACGAAATCCTTAGAGGATGGGTTAAAGCCGTCGACGGAGTAAGCTTCGAATTGAACAAAGGAGAAAGCATGGGACTTGCAGGCGAATCTGGATGTGGAAAAACAAGCGTTGCACTCACCCTTTTAAGGCTACTTCCAACAAACGCAAAAGTATTAGAAGGATCAATAAATTTTGAAGGAATAGACTTACTAAAACTAAAACTTAAAGACTACCGAAAGGAAATCAGTTGGAAAAAAATTTCAACAATCTTTCAAGGAGCAATGAACTCTTTACATCCGACCATGAAAATAGGAGATCAAATAGTCGAATCCATAATAACCCATGAAAAAATAAGCAAAAAAGAAGCCCGTGAAAGAGCGGCAAAGCTGTTAGACCTTGTAGGAATAGGAGCCTCAAGAATAGACAGATATCCTCATGAACTCAGCGGAGGTATGAAACAACGCACGATGATAGCAATGGCGCTCTCATGCAACCCAGATTTGATTATTGCAGACGAGCCTACTACAGCCTTAGACGTTATAATCGCGGATCAAGTCATGAAAGTAATGAAAGAACTTCAACAAAAATTGAATATATCCATGATTGTGATATCACATGATTTATCGCTGATCGCTGATACATGTGAGAAGATAGCCATAATGTATGCCGGCAAAATTGTGGAACAAGGAGACATAGTAAAAGTCTTTAAAGAACCATTACACCCATACACAAAAAAATTGATAGGTGCCTTCCCAAGCATTCGTGGACCAAAAGGAGAATTAGCATCTATACATGGATTCCCGCCTGACTTACTCAATCCTCCTCCAGGATGCAGATTCCATCCGAGATGCGAATACGCGATGCCCATATGCAAAGAAAAGGAGCCTGTAATAAATAATGTAGGCGAAGCTCACTACGTAGCATGCCATCTTATAGGAGGGTAAATTTATGGAAGAGAAAATGGTAGAAGTTGAGAATTTAACAAAACATTTCCCCATAAAAATGGGTTTTTTTAAAACATTATTTTCTTCAAAACAGCTAGTAGTGCGTGCAGTAGATGGAGTTAGTTTTTATATAAAGCCAAAAGAGATTTTCGGTTTAATAGGGGAAAGCGGTTGTGGAAAAACAACCACTGGAAGATTGGTACTAAAATTAATTGAACCAACAGCAGGTAAAATCTTTTTCAAAGGCAAGGATATAACATCATTCTCTGAGGAGGAAATGAGACCATTACGGCGTAAAATGCAAATAATATTTCAGGATCCATATGAATCTCTAAATCCAAGGATGACCATTTTTGACATAATAGCAGAGCCACTACACATTCAAAAGATAGTGGAAACCGACGAGCAAGCTTTAGATAAGGTGATGAAAGTTATGGAGGATATGGATCTAATCCCACCCGAAGACTTCTTATATAGATTTCCTCATGAAGTTAGCGGGGGACAAAGGCAGAGAATTGCCATTGCAAGAGCATTTGTCCTCGAGCCCGAGTTCATAGTGGCAGACGAGCCTGTATCAATGCTTGATGCATCTATTAGAAGTGAAGTTTCAAAACTAATCCTGAACCTTGTAGAAAAATTTCACGTATCATTTCTCTACATAACACATGACATAGCATTAGCTCGATATATGTGTAATCGTATTGCAGTCATGTACCTAGGAAAAATAGTAGAAGAAGGCCCTACAGAAAGTGTCATTCAAAATCCCCATCACCCATACACTGCAGCTTTAATTGCAGCAGTTCCAGTTCCCGATCCCACGGTAAAACGGTCAAAAGCCGTATTAAAAGGTGAAGTGCCCAGTCCCATAAATCCTCCTCCGGGATGCAGGTTTAATACCCGATGCCCATATGCGCGAGAAAAATGTCAGAGAGAAGAGCCACAATTAATCGAAATCGAGAAGGGAAGATATGTCGCGTGCCACTTCCCCCTGGGAAGTTAGGGTCATTCTCCTTAGTTTTCTGCAGTTTTCGAGTAAACATATAGAATTATTTCAGGGAGACATATACCCGGCACACTACCACTTATCGCTATAATCCACCATAGAGGGTCTAAGAATAAAGTCAGAATAAACGGAAAACAAATAGCTATCATAGCTAAGCAAAATAAGATTATAATGTCCATGTAACTTTTGGATTTTTCCTCTTCACTTTCTGGAATATATTCCGATTCCAATTCCTGTTCCTTTTTTAGATAGAAATAATACTTTAAAGGCAACACGATTAATGTAAGACAAAAGACAAAAGACAAGTACATTAATATCCAACTCGATTCTTTTGATAAGATGGCTAAACCAAAAAACATTGAAAGCCCTGAAAGTATCGCACTTGCAACAACCCACTTCCTCTCAAAAGGATACTCAAATTTCATACATTAGCCTCCAATACATCCTGTCTTGTATAATCATCTAAGAATACTTGACGAAACGTACAAAGCGCGCCCCCCACTCAATCAATGGGACATCATAAACCCAAAAAGTAATTTTGGCGCACCATATTCCGGAGGACGGTAAATTCGGTATATAAGTTGCTGTAACAGTAACATTTAAAAAAACCTCACAATAAGGAGGCATTTTGTAAGAGTTCCAGTAAGGCACCCATAAAAAGCCTTCACCTACAAAATTACTCCAACCATTCAGGTAGAGCTCTTCCCATACTGAACCTAGTCGAAGCATAAATTTTGTAGGATTTTTAAAGCGAAGCGTTGTTGTAACGGAACCATCTTTAATAACAACTTTACACATCTCGACTTCAATTTCCGATGCTACATTGTATGCATCCAAAAAAACGAGGGTACAATAGGAGGTTAGGGAAATGGATAGTATGGTTAGGAAGGAGAAGGACAGCAGAGATAACTTTTGAATCGACATCCGGTTAAGCCCCCTAAGACTTAAGTAAGTTGAATAAATAAGTTTTTAGTACTTTAATGCCGGTAGAGGTTTGCAGAATGCAAAAGCTTCAGCAAAAGGTTACTTCTCGATTTTTAAAAGAATTTTTAATAAAGTTTGTAAAAAATCTGTTAATTATACTTGCATTAAGCATTAATTACACATGTGGCTTTGCACTAACAACTATTTTAAAAATGGAAGCTGCGTACATGCTGTTAATAACATTTTTTGCTAGTTTCCTCGCAGGAATCATCATCAAAAATCTTGGAAGAGGCATACTTTATGCTTGCATCTCGCTGGTCCTTAGCATATTCCAAATTGCAATTGTATTTTCCGCTCCGTTATTGCTTCAAGGCATAATTTTGTTTGCATCGCTTGACATAGTGCTGCGTCCAATAATTTTTGTTGTAGTCATATCGATAATTGGAATCGTTGTAGGGGGCCTAATTGGCAACTTTTTTTCTTAGAAGTGTTTGTGCTTGATGAAACGCGCAATCGTTTCAGCCGCTTATGACGCTTTTTAAAGTTTCGTTTTGGTTTTAAATAATATAAAATACATCCCCCAGCAACCACTAATACACCAACACCAATACCCACCAAATAAAGATCGGGAGGTGTCCATAAGTTGGTTTTAATGATCTCCCATTTCATCAAAGTTGTACTGTCGTAAGCGTTTGTTGATATAAAACTCAAAACAGCCATTTCACAAAGGAAGCCCGTATCTCTATCCCAATAAAAGTCCGTTATAGTCCAATTTTCCCCCAAAAAACTTTCCAGCCTTAATTTATTTACCATTCTAGTAGCTCCTGCATAGTTTTTAAAGCCAGATGCATTTATTACGGGAGCTTCTGGATCATCGTAGATTCTATCCCCTTTATTTAATTTTGCAGCTATTATTTGGATGCTAAGATTACCTTGACCAGTCCTTACATCACCAGCGTAAAAGTTTGTTTTCTTTGAATTGTTTTTGAAATAAATCTCTTCAATAACTTTTATCGCCGTGACAGAAACCTCTTTTACTTCGACTTTTATATAATCTATGTTTCTTGCTTCCTTTACCATTTGAGGAATTACGGTTTGGGGCGGAGAAGAACTCCACTCGATCATAAAGCTATATTCTGCCCAATCGCCAACTTTAACACCAACAGCATAGGTAATAGCATAAACGTTAATCAAGTGCAAATGAATGAAGAGCAACAATAAGGTGATTATCTTTATGCTCAAATAGGAAGGAACCCTCATCTATGAATTGCATTTTTCTCGATATAAAAGCATTTATTTTTGACTCAACAAATTCCACTAAACTAAAATATTTCTATCCATACAATATGTAGGCTATTCTGACCATGTAAATAGCGTATACATAGACCTGACAATGCGCTTTGTTATAGTTTTACGTTTTATAAAGATAAACTATATGATGACAAAAATTATAACGGTTATTACGGAAATTGCAACCATCCACAATATTGACATTAATTTATGGTGAAAGGCTATAATCCCTATAATGGGTAGTTCCCAGCCGATTAATATCATCGAACCATCCTCTTCACGGAATCCTTTTACTATTGAATCTATTAACCAAATGGTAGAGTTATTTCTAGCATGTACCGTACTATTAACAAAAGAATGTATTAGCAAAATTTTGGATGTCCCACCGCTTGAGACGTATAAGTGGACATTAGAATCGCGAATATTCACTAAAGAAGCTCCCTCTGCGGTCACATATCCGACGTTTAAATTTTTTACAGAAACTGAAAACTATTAAGCCGTACTTAAGGGTAACGTTTTCAACAAAACCTACAGAGTAAGCCCAAAATACTAATGAGTCAAAAATAGAGTTTTTACGTAAACAGTAGAATTTTCATCACCTATAACCCGACCTCCCCAAAAACCTCCTTTAATTATGCAATTCTTCAGATAAACTATGGCGTTACCAAAGGACCAAAATAAAATGATTCATCATTGTTTATTAGAATTGAATCTGTTATATTTAGCAAGGCACTATCACTTATTGAGATTTTAGTTATGTCATTCTGAGAAATGAATAATGTTGTATTGATCACAACTAGCTTAGCCATATCTTCCACAAAAATTCCTACGGTATAACTGCTGCTCTGGTTAAAAAAACAATTTTTAATTATTACTGCTGCATTATCTCTAATTATAAGGTTTCCAATTAAATTATATATGGTATTCTCTATTAGTAATGTTGTGTTACCATCTACAATAAGATCCCCCTTGTGAGCATCATTCGAGAAAGAAGAAAATGTACCAGAAGATTTGAAAATTAAAACTGAAAATAAGGCCATAATTAAAAGAATAAACATGGGAAGGTTGGCAATATATTTTCTTATTTCGTTTTGTCAAGTTAAACTCACTCCTAATCGACGACTCTTGTAAAGAGGCAAAGTTATACGTAAAAGGTTATCGCTTGTAACCGCGCTGTTTTCCAGCCTACTTCAGCAACTGAAACGGAGTTAAGCGAAAAGTGGCGGCTCAAAAACTTTATACATTGATACACATTTATTTATATTAATGGTTGTTGGGCACTTGTGTGAAAAAAAGGAAAATTATTCCTGCAGATATTGTCGCTCAGAGTTTCAATCTAAGGAAGAATGCAGATTCCACGAAGAAAACGTGTGTTCTTTGAATCCGAATCTAATTAAGGATAAAAACCCACTAGTTTTTGTAAAGTTTATGATAGTTTCCACTTTAACCGTGGTAGCAATCGCATTGGCAATTTTGAGTCCAATCATATTTTATTTGGCCCTTCTATATTTTTGCCCGCCACCTTATGATTACATTGCATTAGGAGTTTTTTGGGCGGTTATTTTTGGTGTACCAATGATCCTCGCAATAGTAATAGATTATCTTAGAAAAAGTAGAGAAAAGGATTAGCTTTTGCAAGTCCGATTGACTGCTCTACGAGATTTTGTCCGCTATAATTTTTTCTACTTTATGTAATTAGAGGGGATTTTTATGGGTCTATTTTTCCGAAGTTTTTGGCTGTTATCCACATGTCTATTCCGTCTATTTTTTTGTTGTTGTCTATGTCCATGTTTGGGTTGAATTTTGGGTGTGGGTAGTTTATTCCGAAGCGTCTGGCCACTTCCCACATGTCTATTCCGTCGACTTTTCCGTTGCCGTTGACATCGCCCGGAATGCCCACATAAACCCAACCATCAACGAAAGTGTTGTCTGCCGTGTCTATTTCATCCTGAACTGGTTCTGCGTATGCGCTTAATATGTATCGGCCTTTTGTAAAGCCCGTTGTGTCCCATGTGAGGGTTTCTGTCGTTGAGGCACCTGGTGTTAGTGTGCAGGTTGTTGTGGCGGCTTGTGTTTCGTTTGCGTAGACTTTTATTGTGAAGGTTTCCGGGTTTAAGCCTAGGTTTACGAGGGTTACGTTTATGTTGATTTTGAATCCTTCGCCTACTATTTGTTTGGTGGGAGTTATGTTTGCTACCCATATGTCATGTTCAATTGAGGGGACAACTTTAAATTCTAAGAATGGTTCTCCCCACGGTAATAGTCCGCCTATGCGTTCCCATTCTTCCGGCATGTATTGTTGGGAGAGTTCTGTGAAGTTTATGGGGCCTGTGAAGGTTATGGTTTTTGCTGTTGGGTTATAG
>Ga0105158_1000280_pt1 | contig 22598 bp, 23 predicted proteins | sample LHCtaG_FD_81567 | JGI IMG/M metagenome (GOLD analysis project Ga0105158, IMG submission 81567) | Hot spring microbial communities from Little Hot Creek, USA to study Microbial Dark Matter (Phase II) - LHC4sed_matched | ecosystem: Environmental > Aquatic > Thermal springs > Hot (42-90C) >...
ACTTCCTTTTTAGTGAAATCAAACAACAGATTATCCAAAAAGAAATCCACTATCCTAAGCTTCGGCGAATCCCCAAGAGTCTTGATAAGAATCGATTCATACTCTTTTTCGGAATAGAGTTTTGCACTCATCTTTTCTTTTTCACCTTTACCTTATTTACTACTTTATTTACTGAATTATTTACTACTCTATTTACTGAATTATCTACTAACTTGAGAAAAGTATTTATATGTTTCTTTTCAAAGGTATCAAAAGTGAACATTTAATGAGCGTAAAACTTAGCGATGGAGAAATCAAGGCAGACATTATGAATAGACTGCTCAGAAGAAACTGTTGGGGTGCCAAATACCTGCCCATAGATACGCTCATAAATTGGATGGCTAGAAAGGTTAAGCCAGATGGTAAAAGGGTTAAAAGGTTAATCAAGCAGCTTGTCAATGAAGGATTCCTTATTCCTCATAAAAAGGGGAAACTGTCTTATTAAACACTGCAAAAAGCGAGGAAATAATTGAATATATCAAACGTTTTCTAAAGTTTTAGACACGATTAACGTTAACCTAATGAATATCCCAAACTCTAAAATTGTTAAGATGATTAAGCGGACTAAGAGTTACGCTTTAGCTTGAGCTTGGAAGGGGTATAGGTTCAATCCCTATCTTATAAACGCCAAAGTTAAAAATTACATCGCCTAACTGAACAAAGCAAAATTATTTCTGTTATTGCCCAAAACCTCTTTTAAGGCTAAGCCGAGTCGGTTGTGTTGAAGAGGCGTGTTGATGAGTAGCGGAGGGTTTTGGGTCCCTTAGCTTCCAGTCTGGGATGAGGAGGGTAGGCTTGATGGTTTGATGAGGCGTGTTGATGGTCAACGCCGGGGTTTTGGAGTCTTTGGCTTCTAGCGGTGTTTCTGGTGGGGGTTTCGTTTTAAGCTGGCCTGAAACTAGGTTGTTTGTTCAGTATTTGCAGCTTAAGCGTTATGAGCCTAGGAATGCTAGGAATTTGCTTGGCTATCTTGATAGGCTTGTTAAGCAACCCATTAGGGCACCTGTTAATGTTATGCAGCTTTTTTCGCCATTAACAACGGGGCAGAGACACCATTTGAATAGGGCTTTGAGGGCTTGGTTTAACTGTTTAGAAATAAACAGGTCTGAAAAAGAGTTTAAGGATTTTCTAGACGCGTTAAGGAGGGCTTTTATCGCTGTCCAGTTGGACTGTTCAGAGGCCCGAAGCAGGCCTACTACTGCTACATGACAATACACTTACCAACTTGTTAAAAGGGTTGCCGGAGCTAGCATGGAAATTGGTAAACGACACTATGATAAGCGAGAAGCTTAACATACCTGAAAGCGTTGCAGACTTCATCCGGGGAAGAGTTCCAAAAAGCATAGGAGCAAATATTACATGCAACTAAAACGGAAAGCCGACCTCGAAAACCTTCTAGAAGTGGGCAAGCTCACCGACGAAATATCTGAAAAACTCATATGGAACCACGTAGAATTCGTAAGAAGCTATGTGCTCTGCAGATTGAGGGGAGCGAAAATCGCTGAAGAGAAAGTAAATAGTATTTTGGCTTCACGCGTACTGGACATATGTGATTCGGTGGAGGTTGCGGTAAAAGCGGGCAAAATTAAGTGTGAAAGGGCATCTCTTTGGCGGATTGCAGCTGCATTGCTGTAGCTGAAATGACAAACGCTAAGGCTGTTTTTGCAAAAATGGAGAAGGAACTGGTTAAAGAAATGGAGAAAAAGCCTTTCAACGTGGAAATAATTTTTCTACAAGATCTAGAATGAAGTGCACTAACATACCTCTATGAAGAGAGTATTATCCTCCTCTAAGTAGAGGACGTTAAGAGACTTGCTGGGGAGGCTGTCAAGGAGTTTAGAAAGGGCTTAAGTTAAAGTATTGAAATATGCTCCCTGAGAAAACAAACCTCTTTAAATTACGATGGTAGAAAATCTGAGAAAAATCCATGAACCAATGGTTTCTCTCTAGTAATCGCCCTTTGGCGCAAAAATCTGTAGCAGAGGCCTATTTAGACTTCTCTCCCACCAAGCCTCGGAGGCATTCTTTACTTCAGGATCGCGTCTCATATATTTTCGGGGTTAATTATAACCTTGAATTGCTTTAAATTCTTGTATGTATGGTAGCCATAGATTTTTACTCCCCTAACAACTCGCGTTATTATGTCTTTTTCGCTCGGTCTGTCTGGTTTTAAGCCCATATTAAGCGACTTAAATAGCCCTAGAAGCTGCCCGAATATCACATCCACTATAGGCCTACAGTAGTCAGGAAACCCACTATCGATATCAATTATATAACTGGTGTAACGCTCAATATATTCATCCGCTCCGCAGCAAACAGCAATCCTTTTCAAGCCCAAACCCTTACCATGAAGATCCTCCATTAAGTCAGTTTCATAACGCCTAACAAACGGATTTGATGAGACAAAATACACAACTATTGTTTCATCATCTATGGTAACTTCGGGACCATGCCTAACACCAAGGTAAGAATCAAATTTGCATATGACTCGACCAGCCGTTAATTCTTGAAGTTTTAGGTGCGATTCAGCGGCACATCCATAAAGTGGGCCAGTGCCAAGAAAGAAAGCCCTTTTAAAGTTTAGTTCAGCTATCTCTTCAATGAGACTGGAGTATTCTTTGAGCATTTTTTCGGCAGCCGCTGAAGCGCTATAAATTGTTCTCTCATATTCTTCTAACTCCCATAAGTACGCTAAAAATTGAGCAACCATAAGCATCGTTGTAAATGATGATGTCATTGCAAGCCCTTTATCATTGGCATCTTCTGGAAGTATTATGCGTAAGACATTATTCTTACCTTTGCCTTCACTTCTACTCTTCAGAGATGCAAGCCTTCCATGTTTATTGCATGTAACAATTATGTGGTTGATTCTCCTAAGGATTTTATCTGACAAAAGAAAGGTTCCCAATATTTCCGGGCTTTCTCCTGACCTAGAGAAATAAATCATTGTTGTATTTAAACGGTTAAGAAAAAATGAATCAAAAGATGTAACGATTTCCGTGCAAGCTTTGGACTCAACATCTATATTCCACATTCTCCTTAATAGGTCCTCACAGCATAAGCCAATAAAATGCGATGATCCCGCGCCAGATAAAATCACTCTACTATTCTTCTTTGATAAAACTCTATTCTCAATGAAGTCTCTAATCTCATTTAATCTACCTTTCAGAAGATTAAAGCTTTCAATCCACAGTTTCGGTTGCCGCATTATTTCTCTTAGCGTATATTTTATGCCTCTAGCCTCAAGATCTTCATCTCTAAGGGAAATTAGCTTAAGAATGCTCATAGAACCACCATGCTTACATAATTACTCGCTAGGCGGCACCACCCTAAAAGGAGTTGAATTCTCTCATAAATTTTAATGCTTCCTCCTCAGTTATTTTTCCTTCAGCTCCACCGACATAAAGGCACGCAAGAGCGCCGACAGCGTTCGCAAACATTAAAGATTCCTTAAAGCCTCTCTCCTTATGCACAAAATAATATATGAAGCCAGCATCAAAGGAATCGCCAGCGCCAGTTGTATCTACAGGTTTTATTTTAAAGGCTTTAACGTTCACTATCTCGTTATTTGCTATACCAACCGCTCCACGAGCACCACACTTAATGACTACAGTATTGACTTTTGAGCTAATTTTCTTTAGGGCTTCTATTGGATCTGCCGATCTGGTTATACTAGCTGCCTCACTATCATTGGGTAAGAAGATGTCAACATGATCGAGAATATCCCATACCATTTCATATTTTCCCCTCGGGTCGCATTGTGGATCTAGGGACGTAATCAGTCCCTTTCTTTTGGCCTCAGCAAATACGTCGCGGAGAGCAACTAATAGCTTCGGTTGGAGATATATTGATGAAACATGTAAATGATCGTACTCACAAAAGATTTCAGTTTTAATGTCAGACGGTTCAAGTGCACCTATACTGCCCATAAATGTTATTAGTGCTTTATTATCCGGGTAAGTTAATGAAACTGTTACACCAGTTCTAAGCTCATCTTCAATAATAACTTTATCAACCCCAACACCATTTAGCTTAAGTGTCTCCAGAACAATTAACCCGTTTGCATCTCTTCCAATCTTACCAATTATATCAACTTTCGCACCAATCTGAGATAGTCTGCAAGCGAATATGGACGCTGAACCACCGAGCAATGTTCTAATGTCCTCACAGAGAATTTCCCGTCCAAGCTCTGGGAACTCTCTCATTCCACTAATTATTATGTCAACATTTAAGTCTCCTATAACAAGAGCCCTCTTCAAATAAACGCCTCCTATACTCTACGTTACGTTTCGAGTATGCACATAAATGTTATTTTCAATGAGATATTTTCACTTTATTTCACAGTTTTTGTAGAGCAACTCTATGTTCCGCTTACACAACTTTTAAATCTCCCCGAGGAATATAAATGAAAGATCCCGATGCGGATTTTAATAAGCGGCGGCTTTGGGAAACTCGTTGCTCTTAAATATTCAACTCTGGCTATTTTAAGCGTCTTTTTTGTTGAAGTATTTTTAGGTTTGGTTACTGGCAGCTTAGCGATATTAAGTGATGGGATGCACGCCCTCTTTGATGTTCTCTCATCGTTCATGCTCTTTATTTCCGTAAGCATATCGCTTAAGCCTCCGGATGAAGAGCACATGTATGGTCATGAGAAATTCGAGCCTTTAGGAGGCTTAATGGGTGGCTTCGCTCTAATGGTTTTAGCTGGAATAATAGCTGTTGAAGCTATCTTAAAGATTATTAAGAGTGAACCTAACATAAACTTAGACTTCAGTTTAGCGGGATTTATTGCTCTTGGTTACACTTTACTTATTGATCTGTTAAGAATGTTTATCTTTAAGTTTACATTTGAGGATAGGAGCCCCACAATTAAGGCTGGTTTTTACCACGCCCTCTCAGATTTAGGCTCAACTTTAATTGCATTATTGGGATATTGGCTCTCAATATACGGGATATTTTATGGGGATTCTTTAGCCGCCCTAATATTAAGCGCCCTATTAATTTTCTTGAGTGCCAGACTTGCATGGAATAATATTGTGGAGCTCAGCGATATAGCATCAAAAGAAGCCGTTACTAAAGTTAAAGAGGGGATATCTAAGGTTAGTAAAGGTTTATTCGCATATGAAAATTTGAAGGTTAGAAGGACGGGTGAAAAAACTTTTGTTAGAGCAACACTTAGGGTCCCAGATTATATGAGCCTAGATGAAGCTCATGAGATCACGACTAAAATAGAAAATGATATTGTGAAATCTCTTGGAAACGCTGATGTATCCTTTCATATTGAACCTACTGGTATAAGAGGCATGACGACAGAAAAGTTCATTGAAGAAATCGCAGGTAAAATTAAAGGCGTAATAGGGGTTCATGATATAAGCATAACTCATCATGATGGAAGAGTTTATATTACGTTACATGTGCAAGTTGAGCCAAGGATGCCTCTTGGCGAAGCCCATGCTCTAGCTGAGAAAATTGAGGAGACAATATCTAAGAATGTAAGCAACATTGAGAATGTGCTCGTTCATATAGAACCCTCAAACATTAAGTTGAAGAGGGGTTACACAATAGATGATAGGGAGATAAATCATCTCGTGAAGGTAGCTACCGAAAAATATGGGAGTGATTTAAGGATTAAGCGGGTGATAACTTATATCGCTAATGGAAAGCGCTATTTAGGTATCGAATGCATCTCTGAAAGAGAAATGCCAGTAGAGGAAGCGCATAAAATATCTTCGGAAATAGAGAACGCTATAATGGAGAGAATATCCAATATAACTGTTATAGTACACATGGAAACCAGCAAATCCATTGAGGGCAAGAATTAATTAATGTTCAGAAATGCACGACCTGAAAATAATGTGAAAGCTAGAATGTTAAAGACTGGCGAGCGTTGGCATTCTCAATTTCATCGCCAAACTTGGTTATTAAAGGTCCAGATTAAAGCCTAAAAGAGCCTTTTCATCTGCTAAGGGACTAAAGAGAGGATATCGGCGTTCTCTTTCTATATCCGTTTATGCACCCAATTTTTATCTCTCGTGCCAGCTCAGCTATTTTTGGAAGCATCTCAAACGGATTATCTATTTTCTTCACGTATATCTTCGCATAAGCACTTCCCACAACAACACCATCCGCACCAGCTACCACCATCATCTCAGCATGCTCCCGCCTTGATATGCCGAAACCAGCCATAAGCGGAATACTAGTACATGACTTGACAATTTCAATTAATTTAAAGGCAGCATCCATTTTCTTTAACCTTGAACCTGTAACACCCTCAAGACTTATAAGATAAATTAACCCTGATGCTGCCTTAAGAATTTCGTGGAGTCGCTGCTGCGAGGTTGTGGGAGCCACCTGGAGGATTAGATGCAACCCTTTCTTAGATGCCAATTGCATATAGGGTTTGGCTTCTTCAAAGGGTAGGTCTGGGATTAAAAGTCCCTGCGCACCAGCATCCTTTATCCTATCAAGGAAACTCTCAAATCCCATAACGTATGGAATATTGAAGTAAGTGGTAACAACTATTGGAGCAGTCACACCGTCATTTCTAAGTTTTTTAATGCCCTTTATACATTTTTCCGGGGTTACTCCAGCGTTAAGGGCTCTTTCACATGCTGCTTGAAAAATAGGTCCGTCAGCTATTGGATCCGAAAATGGTATGCCAAATTCAATGATGTCAGCGCCATTCTCCACTAAGGTTTCAATAAGTTTTATTGAAAAGTCTTCGCATGGATCACCATAGTAGACATGGGCCATGTGTGCGCCTTCTCGGCGATCTTTGAGCTCATTAAACTTTTCTTCAAGAGGATCCATAGAAGTACCTCAAGATTGCCTCTATATCCTTATCGCCCCTTCCAGAAAAGTTTATTACGATAATGTCATCTGGGCTAAATTCCTCTGGATGATTAAGCACATAGGCTATGGCGTGGGCTGTTTCCAGCGCTGGGATGAGACCCTCAGTTTTGCACATCACTTTTACGGCCTCGAAAACCTCGTGGTCAAATGCGTAGCATGGTTTAACTCGCCCGACCTCACATAAGTAGGATATTTCCGGACCTCTCCCAGGGTAATTTAGGCCAGCAGCCCTAGTCTTAGAGGGTTTAATCTGCCCGAAATTGTCTTGCATAATTATACACAGGCTTCCATGCAGAACGCCGGGACTACCAAGATGGAATGCTGCCGCGCTGTTTTCAGCTCCTAAACTTTCACCTCCACCCTCAACAAAATAGAGCCTAACGTCACGCTCATCTATAAATGGCCTAAAGGCCCCTAAGGCATTACTCCCACCACTTCCACAAGCCACTATAGCGTCCGGAAGTCTCCTCTCCTTCTCTAGAATCTGCTGTTTAATCTCATTGCCTATAACGCTCTGAAATGTTGCTACAATTATTGGAAATGGATGCGGACCCACCGTAGACCCAACAAGGTAGTGGGTTGTTCTTGAACATTTAGCCCATTCTCTAAGGGCTTCTGAAACAGCATCTTTCAGAACACCCGCGCCAGCCTTTACAGGCTTGATTTTCGCACCTAACAGCATCATTTTCTTGACGTTTGATGCTTGCCGCTCAATGTCCTTGACGCCCATAAAGATTTCAGTCTTAAGACCGCAGATATTCCCAGCCATAACCGTAGCTAAACCATGCTGTCCAGCAGCGGTCTCGGTTATTAAACGTTTCTTACCCATCATCTTTGCCAGCAGCGCTTGTCCAAGAGCGTTACTAAGCTTATGTGACCCCCCGCAAAGCAGATCCTCCCTCTTAAGGTAGACTTTAAAGCCAACATGTTTACTGAAGTTCCTAGCATAATAGAGCGGTGTAGGTCTACCACCGTAATCCCTTAACAATCCGTGAAACTCTTTTTGGAAACTCTCAGTAGGGTAAATTTTTTCGAAAGCTTCCTCAATCTCTAGAAGCGCATGCATTAGAATCTCGCTTACGTACATTCCACCAAATCTTCCAAATCTTCCCTTCTCCACGGAGGTCACCCCTTAAAGATTGGAGCCACAGTAATCATCTTCGAGCACAACCCCCTTAGCCTCTTTAATAAAGGCCTCTATTTTCGCATGATCCTTAACTCCAGGGCTTAACTCGACACTCGTGGAGACATCTACTGCATATGGCTTGACAACCTTTATAGCCTCTGCAACATTACTTGGGTTAAGGCCGCCAGCAAGCACCAATGGCTTAGGATAGATGGCATCTCTCACGAGCTTGCTTATACTCCAATCGTGAGTCACTCCAGTTCCGCCGAGCTTACCAGCAACGTGCGAGTCCACTAAGACCCCATCAAAGTACGCGGCTTCATCGATGGCTCTTTTAATAGACTCAACTCCAATAACCAGCATGGCCCTAACAATTTTTGTCTCCGGCAATCTTCTTTTAAGAGACCTTAAATCCAAAAATCCCCCATGAACTTGAATAATATCCGGCTTTAAGTGCGAGTAAGCTTCTAATATTTCCTCAATGCTTTTAGGCACAATAACTAGCACGCTCCTAACACCCACTGGAACAAGATTGAATAGTTGTTTAGCTCTCTCTAGGCTTATGCTTCTAGGTGATAGTGTAAAGCCAACTATGAAACCTACCATGTCCGCGCCAAGTTTACAGGCAGATTCTAAGTCCTCCTCCCTCGTTATGCCGCAGATTTTCACCTTAACAGTCCTCATAGAGCCGACACCAGCTCCCTAACTTTCCCTTTAACATCGTCAGCCAGCATTATTGCTGAACCGATAAGGAAAGCCCTTGCACCATAACCCCGCAGAATACGAATATCCTCAGCCGATCGTATTCCACTCTCGCTAACTATAATCTTGTCGCGAACATCCGTGCTAGACAATATATCTCTCGTTGCGTTTAAGTCTACCTTAAGAGTACTTAAGTCCCTATTATTGACGCCTATTAGGTCAGCATCGGCTTCAATCGCAGATAAAAACTCTTCTTTAGCATGTACTTCAAGAAGGACCTCTAAGCCTTTTGAGTGGGCGAGATCGATGAAATCTTTAAGGGAATATTCCACATAACCTCTCTTGAAAACTGAGTAAATCAGTAGGATAGCGTCCGCGCCAATATTGGCGGCAGCCTCGATTTGAATGGGGTCAACGATGATATCCTTCATTAATACGGGTAATTTAACATTGCGCTTAACCTCAGCTAGGCTGATGAGGGAGCCGCCAAAGTGCTTTGGCTCAGTAAGCATAGAGATTCCAACAGCGCCTCCATCCTCAATCTCCCTAGCTAACTTAGCTATGTCCGTTATCTGTCTTAGCCTTCCGTATGATGGGGAGACTGGCTTAACCTCAGCTATTATTGGTGCATGTGGGCAACTAATTATGGATCCCCTTAAACTCACTTTATTGGAGACATTTCCCACTTTAAAGTTAATGTTATAGTATCCACTGCGCACGGTTTCCAACGCATCTTTAACTAGGATCTCGAGGAAATTAACCATATTTTCTCTCAAGCTCCTCAATCTTCTCAATACGGTTCCCATCATAGAATTTTATGAGTTCTCTAAGCTTCTTGTAGGCGGCTCCACTATCTATGGACTCCTGCGCTAATTCCACACCATGCTTTAAATCGTCCGCCATTCCGCCTACAATGATTCCAGCCGCCGCATTAATGGCCACTATATCCCTCTTTGGATCCCCGGCTTTAAAGTGTCCAAAGAGTATCTTAAATAATATTTCAGCGCTCTCTTCAGGACCTCTTCCAAAAATATGTTCAACACTAGCTCTTTTTATGCTGAAACTCTTAGGGGTGACTTTAAAGGTTTTTATATCGCCTTTTTTAAGCCACGCTATCAACGTACTCCCTATTGTTGAGATTTCGTCTAAACCATCCAAACCATGTACAACCATAGCTTCCTCTAATCCTAGCCCCCTAAGCACATAAGCTACCTTTTCCGCTAGCCCTGCTTCGCAAACACCTATTACTTGAGCGGATGGCATCGCTGGGTTAATTAGCGGGCCAAGGATATTAAATACTGTTCTTATTCCAATCTCCCTTCTCGGAATTGCTGCATGCCTCATTGCTGGATGGAACGATGGGGCAAATATAAATCCTATACCGACTTCCTCGATGGCTCTCTCCACGATATTCTGCGGGGCGTTTAGATTTAATCCCAGATATTCTAGCACGTCAGCGCTTCCACATTTGCTTGTAAAAGAGCGGTTCCCGTGTTTAGCTACCGGTATTCCAGCACCCGCAACAACAAAAGCTGCTGCAGTGCTTATGTTAAACGTTTTTATTTTATCTCCCCCGGTTCCACATGTATCTATGAGGCGCCCCCTCACCTTCGGTTTTAGTCTAGTGCAGAAGCCCCTCATAGCTGCAGCAAAGGCCATAATTTCCTCAACAGTTTCCCCCTTCATCCTTAAAGCTACAAGAAAAGCAGCAATTTGTGAGGGCGTTGCATTCCCAGACATTATTTCTTCCATAGACATGTATGCTTCTTGATAGGATAGATTCAGCCCCATAACCACTTTCTCAATAGCTTCCCGTATCATTATATTCACCACCTCTCAAGAAAATTCTTTAGAACATCTTTACCCTGCTCGGTTAGTATTGATTCGGGGTGAAATTGCACACCTTCAATAGGGTAAAGTTTATGGCGGACACCCATAATTTCACCATCATCAAGGGATATGGCGGTTATCTTGAAGCACTCAGGGAGTGTGGAGCCATCCACGACTAATGAATGATAACGCGTAGCTTGAAATGGATTCTTTATCCCCCTAAAAACACCCTCTCCATCATGTTTTATTATGCTCGTTTTTCCATGCATCACCCGCTTAGCTCTCACAATCCTGCCACCAAAAGCCCAAACTATTCCCTGATGCCCAAGACAAACCCCTAGCGTTGGAATTTTTTGACTTATACTCTTTGTGATCTGCAGGCAAACACCAAAGCATTTTGGTTCCTCAGGGGTGCCTGGGCCGGGCGATATAATTATTCTATCTGGCTTAAGTCTCACCGCTCTTCTAACAGTTATTTGATCATTTCTGTAGACTATTGGCTTCGCGCCTAGCTCGCCAACATACTGGGCAATATTATAGACGAAAGAGTCATAGTTATCGATGATAAGAACCTTCATGGTTGATAAGCGCCTCCCTCAGAGGCGAATTGTAATGCTTTTAGTAGGGCAGAAGCCTTATACTCCGTTTCAAACCACTCCTTCTCTGGAACAGAGTCGGCCACAATGCCCGCTCCAGCCTGAATGTAGGCGCAATCCCCATTAGCAACCAGAGTTCTAATTGTTATTGCAAAGTCTGAATTTCCATTATAGGAGAAGTAGCCTACAGCCCCGGCGTATGCCCCTCTCCTAACTGGTTCAAGCTCCTCAATTATCTCCATTGCCCTAACCTTTGGAGCGCCGGAAACTGTTCCAGCCGGAAAGACCGCTCTTAATGTATCATAGCAGCTGTAGCCGCGCTTAAGTGTGCCAACAACTCTTGAAACAATATGCTGAACATGGCTGTATTTATGGATCCTCATAAATTCCGGTACATGCACTGACCCAAATTCAGAAACTTTTCCAATGTCATTTCTCGCTAAATCTACAAGCATTACATGCTCAGCGCGCTCCTTAGGATCTCGGAGAAGATCTCGCGCTAAAACCTCATCTTTAAATGGATCATCCCTAACTCGCGGTCTTGTACCAGCTATTGGAAAAGTTTCAACGACCCCATTTTCCACCCTTACCAGCATCTCAGGGCTTGATCCAGCAATCTGATGTCTCTCCATTTTCAAAAAGTACATGTAGGGGGATGGATTGACCTTACGTAACACGGCATAGAATGGAAGCAAGCTCCCATGGAATTTTAACTCATATCGCTTGGAGAGTACTACTTGAAATATATCGCCAGAGAATATATACTCCTTAGATTTTGTAACGATTTCTTCAAATTCCTCCTTTCTTATGTTTGATTTCAGATTTGAGTAGAATAGGGGTTCAGGGTCACAGTGTTTCTCAACTATGGTTTCTATCTCTTTTAGACGGCTTTCACTAAAATAATAGTAGAGGATCTCACCAGTTTTGTGGTTGAATACTATTCCATCATCGTATATGGCCATTTCCAGATCTGGAAGCTTAATATCATCCGTGGCGCGCTCTGGCAATTTCTCCCAGTATCTGACAGCATCATAGGAAATATAGCCTACAGCTCCCCCGATAAATCTGAAATCACGCTGAGTATTATGTTTTCCACACACAATCTCCTTAACTGGCGATAGGGGGTCACTTACAGGAAAGCTCGCTCTCTCATCTCTTACCCTATCGTGAACATTAGCAACATTATTCTTCACGCTAACGAGGACTTGCGGCTCAAAACCTATAAAAGAGTATTCTGCAAGCTTCTCCGGACCCTCAACAGATTCCAAAATATACGCGTAATTATAGCGCTCATATAATGGGATGAAGACTTCTAGCGGTGACTTCCTCCAGCTAAGTTTAATAAATTTAGGTTTAGATTTAACTCTCAGCTGCCCAAATATTACCCCTCATTTTCTGCACCTCACTAACCCATTAAATGCATAAAAGCACATATTTAAACTTTTATGATCAAAAAAGATCAAACTCTCCAAACGTTGAGAAGAAACAATAGTAAACGGTACCCCGGGCGATTAAATGTGAAAGTTAACTGCTGAAAGTCGCGGAGGGGCAGATTTTATTCAATACGCATTCATTACATTTTGGATTTTTCGCCTTGCATACCCTCCTGCCGTGAAAAATTAGCAAGTCCGCGAATCTAAGCCACTTCTCCCTTGGAACAATCTCCATTAGATCTCTCTCAATCTTATCTGGATCAGTTTCATTCGTTAATCCAAGCCTCCTTGAAACCCTGCTTACGTGCGTATCAACTATTATGCCCTCAATTATGCCAAAGGCGTTCGAGAGGACGACATTAGCAGTTTTCCTGGCGACCCCCGGAAGACTAAGCAAATCCTCCATCGTTCTAGGTACCTCTCCACCATATTTTTCCACAAGTATTTGGCATGTCCTCTTTATGTTCCTAGCCTTAGCGCGACAGAACCTCACCGACCTTATATCATTCTCAAGCTCCTCTAAATTGGCGTTAGCATAGTCTTCGGCCGTCCTATACTTTTTAAACAAGTGTTCAGTAACCCTATTAACGCCCTCATCAGTGTACTGCGCCGAAAGAATAGTTGCAACAAGAAGCTCGAGAGGATTACTCCAGTTCAAAGCTAATTTAGCATCGGGATGAACCTTCTCTAGAAGATCAATAATCTCGATAGCTCTCTTTTTCAATTCGTCTTTTTCGAGGTTCAATCTAGCAACCCCCAAATAATTATTTACTAGGCATGTCATGAACTTAAAATTTTGTTTGAACAGAGAGATTAACAGCCAAAATGGAATGCCACATTTATATTAGGCTTCCACAAAATTATTTTTGGAGACATTAAATTCGGGGAAAACTTTGCCTCTAGATCGTATGATTAAGAAGGCATATGAACTTATACGTGAAAGAAGAATCGAGGAGATCGAGAGTGGAGTATATAATGTTGTTGGAGAGCATGGGACGTATACCGTCGTTAAAAATATGGACGGCTCTGTAACATGCAACTGCCTAGGTTTTATATCAAAAAGGAAGTGTTCACATTCGCTCGCAGTTATAATGCTGAATAAGCCAGCCCTACTAAAAGGCATCGGGAGAGAGATTGAAAGAGAGGAGAGAAAGCGCAAAACTAAACGCTAATTAAGAACATCCTAAAAATATTTAGGAAACATAATCGCCTTATCTCGGCGGGAATCGGGTATAAGATAATGAGCGCAAAAAGAACATCCCTCGAAGTATTTCGGTTGAAAAAGGTATTGGAGATTCTCGGCTCAAAGGAGGGTAGGGGAACAGAGCTAATATCGCTTTACATTCCCCCAGGAAGACAGATAAGCGAGATAATAGCTATGCTTAAGGATGAGTGGGGGACAGCCTCAAACATTAAATCAACAACTACGCGGAAGAATGTGCAGGACGCCATAGTCAGAGTGATCCAGAGACTTAAGCTCTTTAAGGAGGTTCCGGAGAACGGTCTCGTCATATTCTGTGGCGCCATACCCCAAGGTGGGCCTGGAAGCGAGAGGATGGAGATTTACGTCATCGTCCCTCCGGAGCCGATAAACATTTACTTATACCGGTGCGACTCAAGGTTTCACATAGAGCATTTAAAGGATCTTGTTAAGGAGAGAGAAATTTACGGGGTTATACTGGTTGACTCGAGCGAAGCGACGTTCGCAACGATAAAGGGGCGGCGCCTAGAGATAGCTGATGAAATAACTTCCGGGATACCGGGGAAGCATAGGGCTGGCGGTCAGTCAGCGAGGAGGTTTGAGCGTATACGTGAAGCCCAAGTTCAAGAGTTCTTTAAGAGGGTTGCTTCACATGCGAATGAAATATTTCTACCCATAGAGGATTTGAAGGGAATAATTATTGGCGGGCCCGGTCCAACAAAGTATGATTTTGAGAGGGGGAAATACTTGGATTATAGGCTTCAGGAGAAGATCATATCTGTTATCGACACGGCTTACACCGGGGAGCAGGGTGTTAAGGAAGTTCTTGAAAGAGCTCCGGAAATAATGAAGAATGTAAGATATATTGAGGAGAGGAGGATTGTCCAAAAATTCCTATATGAAATTGGACATGATACTGGTTTAGCAACTTATGGTGAAGGGGAGGTTAGGAGGGCACTTGAGGCTGGCATAGTTGATACGTTATTGCTCTCAGAGGCTATTAATATAACGCGCGTAACAGTTAGTTGCACGTCATGCGGATATTCACATTATGAGTCAATGAGAAGCCATGAAGTTTTAGGCTTCACGCAATCACTCATGGGGAAACCATGTCCTAAATGTGGAAACCTAACGCTTGAGGTTACTGAAGAGAAGGATTTAATTGAGGAGTTAGCTGAGATAGCCGAGAGCGCTGGCTCAAATGTTGAGATTATATCGCCAGAAACGGAAGAGGGGCAAATGTTGCTGAAGTCCTTTGGGGGAATAGCGGCAATTTTAAGATATAAAATGGAGTGACAGTGCTTAAGAAGATTCCATTCATGTTTTGTGTAACTTTTAAGCGACACCTTTATAATGCGCCCAAATACTATATCCTAACAAGAATAGAGATCTACGTGGCGGAAAAATGTCGGACTTAGAGCTTGAGATGATAAGATATAAGAAGCTTTTAGAGTTAAAAAAGCGGCTTGAAAGGAAAACTGAGGATGAAACGAAAAAGACTAAAGAGGTTAACCAACATGAGGTTCTAGATAAATTCTTCGTTGATAGGGCATGGGAGGTTTTCAATGCTGCAAAGGCGCAGTATCCAGAGGTTGCAGATTATGTTGAAAAAGCACTTGTTAAATTGATTTTAGAGGGAAAGATAAGAGAGAAGATAACTGGAGAAGACCTTTACGGACTCTTTCTAAGTTTAGGCTTTAAAGTTAGGCTTCAAACGCGAATCAATATTTTAGAGCACGGAAGAATAAAGAGCCTAGAAGAAAAGATAAAGGAGGAAACATCTGATTTGTGAGGTACCCGCCCTAAAAAGGGTGAGGTTTAGCGAACAGAAGTTTTTATAAACAAACATCTTTATATTCTGGTCTTTAGAAAATTAGTATGCAGTATTATTGGTTGAGGAGGAAGGCGTATTGACACGCCGCCTATGCCAAGTACATTAGACCATAACGAAAACAATTTAATTATATTGGAGATTATTTTCAGGGCGAGTTTAAGAACAAAAATGTATGATTTATGGTGATATTTTATGGAGGAGAAACTAGATTTTAGGCCAAAAATAAGGGATAAGACTTGGAATCCGGCTAAAGAGGTTCTTTTGTTCCGGAAGTGGCAGGAGGAGGGAATTTACAGGTTTGATGAAAACTCTAAGAGGGAAGTTTTCAGCATTGACACTCCACCGCCATACGTGAATACTCCGGTTCACATAGGACAGGCGTACACATATGTCTGGATGGATATCTTCGCTAGATATAAGCGTATGATGGGATACAATGTGCTCTTTCCAATGGGCTTAGATAAGAATGGTTTGCCAATAGAGGTTCAGGCGGAGAAGACATTTGGCATAGTTATGCATGAAACGCCTAGAGAAGAGTTTATAGCGAAATGTAAGCAAATACTTCAGGAGAGCGGTGAAACATCATTAGATACATTTAAGCGCCTAGGTTTAAGCTGTAATTCTTGGGATCTAGAGTATAAGATTGGCGGCAGATATGAAACTGATGACCCGGAATATAGGCGCTTAACTCAGGAGACATTTATAGAATTCTGGAGGAGGGGTTTAATTTATGAGGATGAGAAGGCCACGAATTATTGCCCTGTCTGCCGCACAACGATATCGGATGCTGAAGTTGAATATGAGGAGGAGGAAACCCTACTAAATTATATAAAGTTTAAGGTTCAGGAGACTGGTGAAGACATAGTTATAGCTACAACTAGGCCTGAACTATTATGTTCATGCCTCATAGTCCTCTTTAATCCATCCGATAAACGCTACCAGCATCTTGAGGGGAAACATGCTATTGTCCCAATATATGGGCGCATAGTTGAGATAATACCGCATCCATACGCTAAGCCGGAGTTCGGATCCGGTTTAGTTATGATATGCAGCTTTGGTGACTACAGTGATGTTAGGATTTTAAGGGAGCTTGATTTAAAGCCTGTATTCGCCATAGATGAGAGGGGCATAATGAGCAAGAATGCTGGAAAATACGCTGGATTAAAGATTGAGGATGCGAGAAAACGCATAATAGAGGATCTTAAGGCGGAGGGGTTGCTCGTTAAGCAGGAGAAGATAATTCAACGTAAACCCATATGCTGGAGGTCTAAGAACCCAATAGAGTTCGTTCCGATGAAAGAGTTTTATTTAAGGCAAGTTGAGTTTAAGAAAGAGATTCTTAAGTTAGCCGATGAAATGCTCTTTTTTGCTCCCGAGAGTAAGCAAATACTTATCGATTGGGTTAATTCAATAGATATAGATTGGGTTATTTCCAGACGCAGATATTATGGAACGGAGATACCATTATGGTATTGTGAGAGCTGCGGCTACATTTATGTGCCTGAACCCGGAAGATATTATCAACCTTGGAGGGAACCGCCGCCAATCAGTGAATGCCCCAAATGTGGTGGGAGAAAGTTCCGCGGTGAGGAGCGAACGTTTGATACATGGTTTGATTCAGCAACCTCGGAAGTCTATATACTTGGCTACTTATGGAATAAAGAGTTTTTTAGAGGGAATTTTCCGTGCTCACTTAGGCCGCAGGGGAAGGAGATTGTTAGGAACTGGCTATACTTCACTATTTTAAAGTCGTTCTTGCTCTTCGGTAAAGAGCCCTTCAGAAAAGTTTGGATACACATGCATGTTGTTGATGAGCAGGGTAGGAAGATGAGTAAAAGCGCTGGAAACGTCATTGACCCGCAGGACGTCATAAAAATGTTTGGTAGTGAAGCCTTCAGAGTATGGTCTGCACTTGAGGGGAATATCACTAAAGGTGACATAAGATGCTCTTTTGAAAGAATACGCGGGACCTCAAAGTTCCTGACTAAACTATGGAATATTGCCCGATTTATATCGTCATTCCCGCAGGTAATCAAGAATTATAAGCTTGCGCCGCTTGACAGAATGATTCTAGCTAAACTTAATGAGTTGATATGTGAGTGCCGGAGAGGATATGAAGATATGAACGCCTTCCACGCTGGCACGGCTATAAGAACGTTCACATGGAACATATTTGCAGACCATTATCTTGAGGCTGTTAAGCCTAGAGCTTATAACCACAACGGATTATTTGATTCGAGACTTCAACGGGGTGCATGGTACACGCTTCACGAGTGCCTAAAGACAATACTGAAGCTTCTAGCCCCCATATGTCCATTTATAACTGAAGCTATCTGGCTTGAACTATACTCGAAGGAAAGCATTCATGTCCAGCGCTTTCCAACAGAAGTGGATGAGTGGAAAGATAGCATAATTAATCTGCTACCGAAGTTCATGGACTTCAACAATGCAATATGGCAATATAAGAAGAAAAGTAATATAGCCTTAAATCAGGAGATTAAAGGCATCGTTTATGCGCCAATGGATTTAAAGCCGCTTGAGGATGACTTGAAAGCCATGCATAAAATCAAGTTCCTAGTTTTCGGTAAACCGGAGAGCGATGAATCCGAGAGGATATCTGAAGAAATTTTTATTTTAAAGAGAGAGGAGAGTTAGCCTAGAAAACTGCTTAAATCCCTTTCCCTCCTCATTTTTCTGTCTATAACTATGTCTTTTCCTAGGAGAACGCGCATACCATCTGCTGCAGCTTTCGTCGGTACACCGGTCTTCTTCTCTATTAACTCAGCTTCTCTTTCAGGACCCTTAAGTATCATCTGCATTCCGAAATGGGTTATTAAAGCCATTTCCGGCTGCGTCTCCTCAATTACTTTTATGGCATCATCCGTCGTCATGTGTCCCTCCCATGGTTGACCGGATGGCCTTAAAACGGATAATATTAGAAGTCTCAACCCACTATAGAATTTTGATACACCGCTAAAGTATTCTGAATCAGGCATGTATGCGAAACTGCCAAAATCTTTGGTTTCAAAGCGGAAACCAACAGCGTCTGGATCCGAGTGAACAGCCTTACAAACAGTAACATTTACACCATCAACCTCAAAGGAGATTCCGGGCATTGTCTCTATAACCATCTTAGGCATCGCTTGATGATACCTCGATATCGAGCTTTCGCATATATCATTACCTCTGAGAACACTGCGAGAAGCTACGAGAACACCGCGCTTCTTAGTTGTTCCTTCACTCATGGCTTCTATAAGTGGTTCAGCATCATTTGCGTGGTCAAGGTGCGAGTGAGAGACGAATATGGCCCTAATTTTCTGCGGGTCTAAGCCCATCTCTAATGAATATATGAGGGCGCCTGGGCCGGGATCAACATGCATATTAACCTTCTCTTGCTCCGAGATTACCCTTATTCCTCCGGTTCTCCTCTTCTGGGTTATCGTCGCGAATCTTCCGCCGCCAGTTCCAAGGAAAATAATCTCAAGCATGATTTATTCATCCTGCCATTTATCAATTTAATTTATTCAAATAGCGATACAATTAAATTCTTCTGGATGGAGATATTGATGGGCGCAGTAAATAGGCGCAGAGACATCTAGCTTAAGATGGTGGTGCGTGATTATGAGGGTGGTCATAAGGATAGGGGGTTCGGTTGCAGCTTCGCCACCGAATCCCGAGTTAATTCGTAAGTATGCTGATTTAATAGGTGATTTGAGGGTTAGGGGGTATGAGGTTGCTGTTGTTGTTGGCGGCGGCAGTTTGGCTAGGGAATTTATAGGTTTGGCGCGTGAGATCGGGTTATCTGAGCGGGAGCAGGATGAGTTAGCCATATCCGTCTCAAGGCTTTTCGCTCAAATGTTAGCTATGAAGATTGGCGGATACGAGTGGAAGGATGTACCGGTAAATGTCGAGGACGCGGTTAAGATTCTGGCTGAGAGGGGCGTAGTTGTTATGGGCGGCGTTAAACCAGGCATGACAACAGACGCCGTAGCGGCACTCCTAGCCTCGGAGGCTGGAGCAAGCCTAATCGTTAAAGCAACGGATCAAGACGGTATATACACTAAGGATCCAAGAAAATATCCAGACGCCGAAAAGCTAGATGAAATCTCATTCGATGATCTGGAGAAACTATCAGCTGAAAATAGGCATAAAGCGGGCATACACCAAATAATTGACCCAGAAGCGGTTCGTATACTTAAAGAGAAGCGCATAAAAACCATAGTCGTCAATGGCTTTAACCCGGAGAACATACTTTTGGCACTTAGTGGTGGAAAAATTGGAACAGTTCTCCATTGAAATTCATGGCGGCTTCATGTCTCCTAAGAGATAATCGTCCCTGATTATTACACCCTTATTTATTGCTTCGATGGCTATTGGATCCCTTTTTTGGAGTAAACTAGTGAATTCTTTTGGCGTTAGGGGTATGATATCGCAGCCCGGCGGCAAATCTATGCATTTAAGCCTTTCTAGGGGATTTTTTCCGCTAAAATCCGCTGACAACAAAGCCCAGGTTGAGACTCTTCTTCGCCCTGTCATAGAAGCTCTTTCCCACATAAAACATTAGAGGTTCAATAGCGCTATCCAAAAATATTCCTCAGCAAAAACTGTTGAAAATCATGCATAAAAATCTTATGCAATAATTTAAGGAAATGTGAGAAACAGGTATAAAATTTGCTAGTTTTACGCGATAATAATGTTGTGGAAAACCCTTTAACATAAGATGCTTCTCGTAATATTCCAGCTCTACCCTCTATAGATCTAGAGACTGGAGGAACTTCGCTTTAGATGCTTAAGCGATTTAAGGATGAGTATGCTGGTTATGATCCATACAATTAGAGATGATATGAGTAGAGTAAATGGTTTAATGAGATTGTAGTAAATGATCTTGTCGATTTCATTAACTTTTGATAGGGCTTGGAGCATGCCTGGTTCTCTAGGCCAAGGAAATAGTGAACCGCTTGGTGATGTCCTCCAATATAAGTCGTTATTAAACTCAATGATGTGCTTAGATGATATTCCATGGGCTGTGATAGTATAAGCCGTAAGATAGGATGAGAATAGTATTAAAGTTAAGATGATTATTATCTGAAGTTTCTTGTTCAAGCCTCTTCAACTGCTCATGTAAAGATACGTTGGTGGGAATATAATCCTATAGTTTAGAACGGAAAAGCGTGATAAATCGCTCAGCTGAAAAGATTTGTCTATATTTCTTGCTGGATATCTATAAATTTTCTATACCAATTTTCATACTCTTCATTGGATATAATGTGTATTTCGAATGGTGTCACTAGACCTATGTCTTTAGCGATTGCCGCGCGTAGCCTCCCCCTATATTGAGCGTTATTGGCGTAATCTGTTATTAGTAACACATCTATGTCACTATCGGGCTTCATATTGCCGCGAACATAGCTTCCAAAAACGATCAGTCTACAGTTCGGGTCAAACATTCTACAAGTATTTTTAATTTTCCTTAAGTACTCTATTGCGTTTTCTAAGTAGATCCTCCTAGCCCTATAATACTCGATCTCTAAATCCATTAGAGTGATTCCAGACATCTGAACACCTCGAGAATTTCTTCCCCGAGTTTTAACACTTTAGCCGCAATATTCTCGTCATATTCTCTGGGCAGGTAACGTGATGAAATATACGCCTCCTCAAGCAGGTAAATTGCTTCAAGGTTTCTACTTAAAAAATCGTTTAGCTCCCTTGAATCATATACTTTCGCAACATCTTTAAGCAACCTAACGATTGAATGCGTTTTCGGGTAATCACCAACTCTCTTATAAAGCAGATACTTTGAATACAGCTGTATAAGTTGCTCAACATGAAATAGAACTAGGTCATAATCACCATGCTCAAAATCACCCCTAGCATCCCTCAGAAACGATAAAGCTCTTTTTCTCAGCAACTCGTAACCCACAATATCACCAATTAAGGTTGTTTCCACATCAAAAGAAAAATGCTTCTAAAAAATAAAAGTCTTGTCCACCCTTAAATGCCATAACTTAAAATTTCTGACATCCTCCCAACTTGAATGATGAAGTTTCTAAGGAAATTAAAATGTATTTGAGCTGAAGTCTTTAGGAAATAAATTTAGTTGACCATTAAAGTGGTGCACTATTTTAGCACCCATATTTTTGGGAAAAGATTTATGGTGATAACTAATTTTCTTTAGACGTTTTAGCAAGTAGGATCATAATTGATGTTACAAGGATTATTGCTGCAGCCGAAAGGAAGGATGAGAGTGAACCATATTCTTCGTAAATTAGCATGAAAAATATCGGGCCAGTGAAGCCTCCAATATCCATAAAAGTTCGGTAAATGCCTATGGCGCTTCCTCTAAGGAATGAGGGGGCTATGTCTGAGAGTAACGTTATTAGAGAAGTAAGAACCATTCCGCGCCCAAATCCTTCTATAAGGGAGACGAGAGATATAAGCTCTGAAGTATATAGGCGTGTATAAGCGTATAGGGATAGGGCTTCGACGAGCATGCCGGTAACTACTATGGGCTTTCTTCCCAGCCTATCTGAGAGACTACCCGAAATAGCTGTAGAAATTATTATGCCCAGTGTTCGCACACTTACAATTATACCTATAGTCTCAACTGGCATGCTTAAGTAAAGATTCAGGTATAATGGGAAAACTGTTCCTATTGCGCCATTCCAAATAAACATTCTTGAGAATGAACCAATGTAAACTGCTGTGAGACTAATATTTCTTATTCCCGGAAGAACCTCTCTAAAAGAGCTTAGGGGCATACGTCCCTTAAGCCCACTATTTTCTGTCTGCCGTAATTCTTTAGAAAAATAGGCTATCATAAATGAGGCGGTGGCTAATATGGCTGAAACTGTAAAAACGCCCCTGTAACCTATGGCGCCCGCCATGAAACCACCTATCGGAGCCCCAATGAAGCTCCCTATGAATTCTATCGACTGGAATGTTCCAAGCGCCCTCCCCCTACCGGAACGAAATATATCAAATATTA
>Ga0105158_1000282_pt1 | contig 22562 bp, 17 predicted proteins | sample LHCtaG_FD_81567 | JGI IMG/M metagenome (GOLD analysis project Ga0105158, IMG submission 81567) | Hot spring microbial communities from Little Hot Creek, USA to study Microbial Dark Matter (Phase II) - LHC4sed_matched | ecosystem: Environmental > Aquatic > Thermal springs > Hot (42-90C) >...
TCAATTGCTACCGTATAGGTTGAGCCAAAAGGAAAACTACCGATTTCCCGACAATTAAGGGAATCTAATGCCCAAATAGAACTGATAAATAAAAAGATTAATATTATTAATTTTTTCATTAGTAAATTATAAATCCCAATTTAGTTAAAATCAATGAGTTTTTGATTTTAGAAATTGATAGATTTTTTCGGCTAATTTCCTGGGTATTATTTTGGCTATCTCTTCTATTTTGGCATTTTTTATTCCTTCAATACTACCAAAGGTATTTAAAAGCAAAAGTTTTCTTTTTTCGCCAATTCCAGGTATCTCGTCTAAAACAGATTTTTTTATGCTCTTTTTTCTCAATTTTTTATGATAAGTAATAGCAAAGCGGTGAGCTTCGTCCCTTATTCTTTTTAATAATTTTAAAGCCGGTGAATAGGCAGGAATAGAAACAACTTTACCATCTTCAAAATATAAAGTATCACTCTTTTTGGCAAAAGCCAATATGGGAATATCTTCTTTAAATTCTTTATAAACCTTATTGGCAACGGAGAGATGACCTTTACCACCATCTACCAATACCAAGTCGGGTAAAGGTTTATTCTCCTCAATCAATCTTTTTAATCTTCTTCTTAAAACCTCTTCCATCATTCCGTAATCATCTTGACCACTAATGGTTTTTATTTTAAATTTTCGGTATTCACTCTTTTTGGGATTTATTCCTTCAAAGACAACAATGGAACCGCAAGCATATTTACCACCCAAATTAGAAATATCAACCCCTTCAATTCTTATCGGTGTCTTTTGAAGTGATAAATAATTACCCAGTTCAACATTGGCTTTAGGTAAATGGGGGGTCGGTAAAATTTCTAATAGTTTAATTTCCGCATTTTTATTTGCCAAAGAGAGAAGTTTTTTCTTTTCCCCTCTTTTAGGAATAGTTATTTTTACTTTTATTTTTCTTCTTTTTTCAATTGTTTCAATAAAAATTTCAGTATTTTCTACTTTTTTTGGCAGAATAATCTCATCGGGAATGTCGTAACTATGAAGATAAACCGAAGATAATAACGATTCTAAGATTTCTTCATCAGTATTAGTCAATGGTAAATTAAAAGGATATTCTTCTTTACTTATTAATTTCCCTTCCCTAATTTTTAAAATGAGACAAACTGCTAAATTTTTCTCTTTTGCCAAACCAACCACATCTATTGATTTTTTTTCGTTAAAAATAACTTCGTGTTTCTTTCGCAATTCTTGTAAGGCAAAAAGTTGGTTTCTTAAAACTGCTGCCCTTTCAAAATCTTCTCTTTTTGCGGCTTCCCACATCTTTTTTTCAATCTCTGATATCAGGTTTTCACTTTTTCCCGAAAGAAACTCAATTACTTCTTTTACCCTTTCTTTATATAATTCTTTATCCACATTATTTTGACAAGGACCTAAACAGAGATTAAGCCGATAGTTTAAGCAAGGTCTTTCGGGAATTGTTAACGGCAATTTTTTATTGCAGGTTCTTATTTTAAAAATCCTTTTTACCAATCTTAACGCCTGTCTTAAATTTTTTGCTGAAGTATAAGGACCAAACAATATGGAACCATCTTTCTTTAAATTTCTTGTGGGAAAGATGCGAGGAAATTCTTCATTGATTGTGATTTTTAAATAGGGAAATTTTTTGTCATCTTTTAAACGGATATTATATTTTGGTTTATTTATTTTGATTAAATTATCTTCTAAGATTAAGGCATCACTTTCTGAAGAAGTAACAATAATATCTAAATCAGAAATTTCCCTTATTAAAGAATTTCTTCTAATATCTGGTTGGGGAGAAAGATAATATTTTAATCTTTCTTTTAAGTTTCGGGCTTTACCGATATAGATAATTTTTCCTTCTTTATTTTTGAAAAGATAAACACCACAAGCTGTGGGTGCATTATTGATTTTATTAACAACACCTTCATCAATCATCTATCCTTTAACTACACCTAATGGTCGCATTTTACAAACCCTTTTTGATATGCCAGCATTATGACAGACATCAACGACAACATCAACATCTTTGTAGGCATCTGGAACTTCTTCTCTCAACACTTCTTTACTGGCAGCCATCACAATAATATTTTTTCTTCGCAATTCTTGAGCAATATCGCGGTTTTTGGTTTCTCTTAATGCCCTTTCCCTTGACCAGACCCTTCCCGCACCGTGACAAGTTGAACCAAAGGTTTCTTCAAAGGCTCTTTGGGTTCCTACTAAAAGATAAGAGTTTGTTCCCATATCACCAGGAATGATAACCGGTTGACCAATCTTTCTGTATTCTTCCGGAATTTGGGGATGATTTGGCGGAAATGCTCGGGTAGCCCCTTTTCGGTGGACACACACAAGTTTCTTTTGTCCATTAATAACATGCTCTTCAAACTTCGCAATATTATGAGCCACATCATAAATCAAATCCATACCCAATTCTTCTACCGGTTTTTTTAATACCTGGCTAAAAGCTTCTCTCACCCAATGGGTAATACATTGACGATTTGCCCAAGCATAATTGGCAGCACACACCATTACACTGTAATACTCTCTACCTTCGGGTGATTCAATCGGTGCGCAAGCCAATTGTTGGTCAGGAAGGTGTATTCCGTATTTTTGAACCGCCTTTCTTAAATTTCTTATTGCATCATCACAAATTTGATAACCAAGCCCCCGGGAACCAGTATGGATCATTACTGTAATCATTCCCTTTTCTAAACCAAAGACCTTGGCTGATTCTTCATCATAAATTTCTTCAATAACCTGAATTTCTAAAAAATGGTTACCGGCACCTAAAGTGCCTAATTGGGGAGTTCCCCTTTCTAAAGCCCTTTTTGATACCAAATCGGGTCGGGCACCTTTCATCTCTCCGTTTTCTTCGGTAAAATGTAAGTCTCTTTTCGTTCCAAACCCTTTTTCATAGGCCCAACGAGCACCTTTTTCTAATACTTCCATTACTTCTTTTTGGGAAATTCTTATCTTACCAGTAGAGCCAACGCCCGAAGGAACATTATGAAAAATACTTCTTACCAGTTGTTCTAAAAGCTCGGGTTTTAAATCCTTAATTGTTAAGTTAGTTTTTAGAAGTCTTACCCCACAATTGATATCATAACCAACACCACCTGGTGAAATTACTCCTTCTTTCACATCAAAAGCAGCTACACCACCAATAGCAAAGCCATAACCCCAATGGATATCCGGCATTGCCAAGGAATATTTTAAAATTCCTGGTAAGGTAGCCACATTACAAACCTGTTCTAAAGCCATTTCTTCTTTAATATGGGCTAAAAGCCGTTCATCACAATAAACAATACCATCAACCCGCATATCAGCCCGGTAAGATTTCGGCACTTTATAGCGCCAATCATCAATTTTGATTAATGGACCTTTCCAACTGTTAGCCATAGATAACCCCCAATTATAAATAATTATAAAAAATAAACTATTTTCGTCAATATAACAACTTTATGTTTCTCCTTTTTGGCTTAGAAAAACTTTAGAAAGGCAAACGGTATTTTAAGATAATTTGATTTTTTATCAATTTTTAATATATTTTAAAAATGGCTTTTTATTTTGCTAACAGTAACGAAAAAGAAGCGGAGATTTTAATCTTGGGTATTGGTTATGATAGAACTTCTTCTTTTCTTGCCGGCTCCCGCTTTGCCCCCAATTTAATTAGGGAGGGAGCGGAAAATATTGAAACCTATAGCCCCTATTTTAAAAGAGATTTAAGTGAATTAAAAATTTGTGATTTAGGAAATTTTTATTTTCAAAAAGAAAAACCAGAAGAGTTTATTTCGGAAACAAAAAATTTTATCAAGCATCTCCTTAAAGAGAAGAAAAAATTGGTTATTCTTGGGGGCGAACATACTATTTCCTTGCCAGTAATAATGGCCTTTAAGGAATATTATGAAGACCTTTCAGTGATAATTTTTGATGCCCATTCGGATTTAAGAGAAGAATTTCTGGGCGAGAGATTTTGTCACGCTACTGTTGCCAAAAGGATTTTAGAGTTAGTTGGTGAAGATAATCTTTATCAATTTGGTATCCGCTCTTTAACTAAAGATTGTTTGAAAAAAAATAAAAACCTTTTTTTATTTGATGTGGCAAGATCTTTAAAAAAAGTTACAAAATTCTTGAAAAATAAAAAAATTTATTTATCCTTAGATTTGGACGTTTTAGATATGGGATTATTACCAGCGGTTCAGACGCCAGTGCCGGGCGGAATTAATTTTTCGGAATTGGTCACTGCTTTGCAATTGTTGAAAAATTTGGAAATTGTTGGTGCTGATATAGTTGAGTTTTCTCCCCTTTTAAATCACTCTTTTCCCTATGCCTCCCTTTGTGCGGAAATCCTTCGGGAGGTTATTCTCACTCTTAAATAAATATGTGCTGTCAAGTTTGTAATCTTTTTAATATTTGTAAAAATAAGAATGAAAGTTGTTGCGAAAAATGTTCTTATTTTGATTCTTGTATGGCAATAACGAAAGAAGATAAAAGGGAAAAAGTTATTTATAATAAAAAATTAAAAAAGAAGAAATAAAGGAGGTAAAATGTGTTGCGAAATCTGCCCCGATTATAATAATTGCGAAATGGAAGGATACTTAAAAGAAAATTGTTGTGAGGAATGCCCTGATTACGAAGAATGTATGGGGCTGGTTAAGGAAGGTTTTGAAGAAGATTTTGATGAAGAAGAAAATTTTTAAATAAGGCCATTTATTGACTTTATCCTAAAATTTCTTTAATATTGATAAATATTTATTAAAAGGAGTTAAAAATGAAAAAAGTGAGTTTTTTAGTTTTTATAATTTTCCTTTTCTCTTCCTGTCAGGAAGAAAAGCCGGTGATAAAAATTGGCAATAAAAAAATTACCAAAAAAGAGATCATTGCCCAACTTCCTGCTGATGTTACTTTAACCCAGGAAAATCTTATGCCAATTTTAGAAAGAATAGTGAATAGTGAACTTATTTACTTAGCAGCTAAAGAAAAAGGATTGACCAAAGATAAAATGTTACAACTTAAATTACGTGCTTTGGAAAGGGATTTTTTTGCTAATGCCTTAATCGAAGAAGAAGCTAAAAAGATTACCATTTCGCAAAAAGAAATTTTGGATTATTACAATCAACACAAGGATGATTTTCTTTCTGAAGTTAAAATAAGAAGAATAGTGGTATCAGATGAAGATTTGGCTAATAGAATTTATGAAGAATTAAAGAGAGGAAAGGATTTTCTTTCTTTAGCCAAAGAGTACTCTCAAGATCAACTTTTACCCGCGGGAGAGGAATCTAAATATTTTCCCCGGGGTTTTTTAACCGACCCAATTTTGGAAGAGCAAATCTTTTCTTTGAAGGTAAATGAATTCACTTCGGTTCTAAAATCTCAGGAAGGGTATCAGATTATTCAATTGGTTGACAAGAAAAAAGTAAAAAAAGATATCTCTTTAAGCGAAGTAGAAAATTATATTCGGCAAATATTGCAATATAAAAAAGGTTATGAGATGCTTAATCAACTTCTTCTTGATTTAAAAGAAAAATACAAGGTGAGCTATTATCCGGAAAATTTTTTTAAATGATTTGGTTTCTTTGGTTTACTTTTATTTTTGCTTTTCCTTACGATTATATTATTGCTTATGTTGATGATGATATTATCCTTTATTCTGAATTTCAAAAAAATTATCTTTTAATAAAAAACCTTTCTCCTCCTGGTAGCGATACTTTGATGTTAAAAGATTCTTTACTGCTTAATTTAATCAACATGGAGATTATTACCAAAGAAGCAACGAAAGAGACAATTTCCCTAAAAGAAAAGGAATTAGAAGAGATTTTAAAAGAACGGTTGGCGAAATTAAAAGAAAATCCTTCTTTCAATAAGCAAATTTTTGAGGAGTTTAAAGAGTTTTTCAAAAATAATCTTCGTCAGGAATTGTTGATGCAAAAATTATTGACCAAAAAGAAGTTATTAAATATTACGATAACTCCTTGGGAATTAAAAAATTTTTACGAAACAACCAAAGATTCTTTAGCCAAAATGCCCGCGGTGTGCGAAATTGCTCATATCTTTTTTCCGATATTACCTAAAAAGGAAAAAGAAGAGCAGGCCCAAAGAAAAATTACCGAAATTTACGAAATTTTATTACGGGGCGGTGATTTTGAAGAAATTTGTAAAAGTTTTTCTGAAGATAAAAAAACAAAAGAATTGGGCGGTTATTTAGGAGAATTTTTTGTTGATAGTTTGCCCGAAGAATTTAGAAAGGCAATAGAAAAATTGAAAGTTAATGAGTATTCTTTACCTTTTAGAAGTCAATACGGTTATCACATCGTTAAAAAATTGGGCGAAGATAAAAAGCGAGTAAAAATTGCGCACATCTTGATAAAAGTTTCGCTTTCTAAGGAAGATACTTTAGAAACTAAGAAATTACTTTTAAAAATTAGAGAAAAAGCATTAAAAGGCGAAGATTTTACCCGTTTGGCAAAGGAATATTCTTATGATTTAGAAACCAAAGAAAAGGGCGGCTATTTAGGAGAATTTGTTGTTGAGCTTCTTTCTTCTCCTTTTAAAGAGGTTTGCGAAAAATTGGATAGTGGAGATATTTCGGAACCGGTTTTATCAAAGGAAGGTTTCCATTTGATAAAGATATTAAAAAAGAAAAAAGAAAGATTGCTATCTTTTTCCGAAATTCAGGAGGATTTGAGAAATCTTCTTTATCAAAAAAAATTGAGAGAAATTATTGATGATTATTTAAAAAAAGTAAAAGAGGATTATTTTATAAAAATTAATATTTAAATGGGTTGGCTTATTTTTTATCTTTTTTTGACAACGGTTCCGATTGATTCTTTTACCCATTCCTATTGGGGTGATAAGGAAATACCAATTTTTCTCTATTTTAAATTTAAAAAATTTCCCATTGCCTTAAAAATTGATTGGGGCGATGGCAAAATTGAAAGTTTAGAAGTTAAATGGATAATTTATGAAGCTGAGCATAAATACGAGAAGCCAGGGAAATATGTGATAAAAGTGAGAATTGGTAGTGATTATTGGCTTACCACTGACACCGTTACCATTTTTGAAGAACTTTTTATTGGAAAAATTTCCTTTCCGGCAATGATTTATGGTAGTTGTGCTTTAGATAAAGAAGATATTTTTTATATCGGCGATATCCAAGGTAATTTCTATGCCTTTGATTTGTTTGGCCAAATAAAGTTTAATTATTTTGCTGGTGGTGAAATTTATAGTAGTCCTTTAGTGGTTGAAAGTCTTATCTATTTTGGTGCCGATTCTTTTTTATATTGTGTAAATAAAAAAGGGAGATTAGTTTTTAAAAATAAGTTATCTGGCAAAATTTATAATACTCCCTCTTTTTTACCTCCGGATAAAATAGTTATCTCCGCTGATGATGGCACTCTCTATTTTTTTGCTCTTCTCGGTAAAAAAATTAAAGAGGTAAAATTTCCTTCGGAGGTTAGTGATATTTCTATCGATGAGAAGAATAATCTAATATTTTCTTGTGCCTCAGTTATCTATTCTTTAAATTCAAAAGGAAAAATTAATTTTAAATTTTCTTCTTTGGAAAATGACGAATTCTTTCCCGCTCCTATCGTTACTAAAGATTATATTGTTTGCGGCTGTGAAGATGGTTATCTCTATTTCTTAGATAAGAAAAAAGGGAAGTTAATAAAAAGAATTCTTACTTTTGATGAAGATGCTATAAAATGTGAACCAGTAATTGACGAAGAAGGAAAGATATATTTTGGTGATGAAGGTGGGCGATTATATCTTTATGACCATAAACAATTGCGAGCTTTGTTTGAAACCGAAGATGCAATTAATGCCTCTCCACTGGTTATCAAAAAGGATAATGAAAAAATAATTTTTGTTGTTGATGAAAGTGGTTATCTTTATGCCTTAACTGAGAAAAAATTACTATTTCGTTTGGAAATCGCTTCTTCGGAAAAGGATTTATATCAAACCCCTTCCTTTCTTTTTACTAAAGGAAAATTGATTATCCCTTCTTGGGATGGTTACTTATATGCCTTTAACATTGGTGGAGAATTGGTTAAAAGTGAATGGTATACTTATCGGGCAAATTTTTCCCGCAGCGGCAAGATAAATAAATAATGGGAATTTTTTTTTATTTTTTGCTTGTTAGTTATTTTTCTCAAGCTGACCTTTATGGAGAATTTATTTTAACTAAAGAAATTGGCTCCTTTGTTCCTTTCCAAAATACTTTTTTTTCGTTACTTTCTCAAAAAAAATCTTTACTTTTTTTAGAAAATAGTAATAAAATAATTCTTTATGGTGAAAGGCTTTTTAAACCTTTAATTTTTGATGTGGAAGGAAATTATTTGGGTTATTTAGAGACTTCTTTTTATTACGCCAAAAAATTCCAATATAAAGATAAGGAATTAATAGCAATTCCTTTTGGTAATGTTTTAAAATTGTATCATTTTAAAAATAAAACGTTTTCTCTTTATCAGCAATTAAGACTTAATGAATATATTATTAGTTTTGATTTTTTCAAAAAAAGAGAAGATTCTTTTTTAGTGGTTTTAAGCCTTAACGACAAAGAGGAAAATAAAATAAGAATTTATGATCAAAAATTTAGATTGTTAGCCGAAAAGGCAATAAAAGAAAAAATTTTTGTTAATAACCTTTTTGATACTCTTATTTTGGGAATTGCCGAAGATTTTAAAAAAATTATTCTCTGGAATAGCCAATTGAAAACCTTATGGGAATTTCACCTTAAAAGTTTATCAATTACTGACTTTGTGGTTAGTGACAGTTTTTTGATATTGACTGCCAGCGATAAAAATAAAGAAAAAGGTCGTGTTTATTTCTTAACATTAGAAAATGGCAAAATTTTTAAAACTTTTCCCGAAGGTAGCTTTTATCTTTTGGGTTTTAGCGGAGTAAAAGTTTGTGATTTAGATAATGATGGAATAAAAGAGATGAGTTTAAGCGCCTTCGGGAAAAAAGGTGAAGTATTAATTTTTAAATGGGCAAGAGAAAAATTAATTTTAAAAAAAAGGCTTTCTTTTCTACCCCAAATACCGGTGAGGCCAGAAGTTAATACCTTTCTTTTAGCAGCTGATGATTTTATTGATGATAAAAATAAAAATAAAGAACTGCTTTTATTAGTAACCTATGAACAAAAAAACTTCTTACCATTGCCTAACAATTTTATTGCCGGTAGCATTTTGCTTTTAGATAATAAATTAAAAGATATTGCCCAATTAGAATTGATTTCACCGATAAGCGATTATTTAGTAGTAAACAAAAAAAATAAAAAAGAAAACGTTTTAGTCGTTTTAGCTGAGAAATTAAAATTTTATGAGTAGTTTAATTATTTTCTTTTTAGTTATAAATTCTTTTTCTGCTTTTACTTTTTTAAAAGTAGAGAAGAAGAAAAAAATTAATGAAAAAGAAATAAAAAAAGAATTAATTAAAGAGATTGTTTCTCTAGAAGATTGGCGAATCTTTTCTCGGATGGAAGATATTATTTACCGAAAAGATTTTGAAAAATTTCTTTACGGTTTTTCTAAAAATAAAGTCTACAAAACGGGTAAAAAAGAACCGATTAATCTTTATTTTCGGATCAAAAGTTTAGAATTACTGGAAGGAAAAAAAGATTTTTATTTATTAGCAATTGGTGATAAAGAGTTTGCTTTACTTGATAAAAATTTAGAGCTTCTTTATTATAAAGAGTTTAAACAAAAAATTGAAAGATATTTTTTAGCCGACCGGAATTTTGACGGCGGAGAAGAACTTTATCTAATTTTTAACGATAAGATTTCTTGTTTTTCGGAAGAAGAAAGGAAGCTTTATGAACACACCAATGGTTTAAGCAATTTTATATGGTTTGCTAATAATAAGGATTTATATTTGTTTCTTTTTCCTGACTCTTTAGTTCTCCTGGAAAAAGATGGAAAAACCAAAAAAATATTTTCTTTAAAGAACGAAAAATTTATCCTTTGCGCTCCCCAAAAAAAAGGGTTAACGATAATTAGTCTTATTGAAAATCGTTCAATTTCCGCTTATACTCATAACAATAAAATTGAAATATTCGGTACTTTTGATAGCGTCAGCGGTGAAGTGTTAAAAGAAGGCTATCTTATTAAAGCTGATGATAATCTATTTTTTATTAATAAAGCCCTTACTTATTACGAAAAGATAAACGAGTTTTACCCAATTAAGAGAATCAAAGATTACCGAATTTTGGATTTGAACGGCGACGGGAAAAAAGATTTAGTAATTAATAATGGTGAATATTCTTATTATTTTTTAAATAATTTGTCAACCTTGGAAGAAATGCAAAAAGATTATTATTCCCGATTGATTAATCGGATAAAAAATGAGAATTTATATAATTATCAAGATTTACTTATAACTCTTTTAAATTTAAGTGCGATTGTTAATTTGCCTTTTGACGAGATTAACCAGAAGATCGAAAAAATGATAAAAAAATATTATGTAGCAAAAGTTCAGCGGAAGTTGCTTTTAAGTAGTTTTTTATCGGTATTTTTTGTTTTGTTAATTGTTTTAGTGGTGCGCCCTTTTTTTTATCGACTGCGAAGTAAAAAATGGCGTATCGAAAATCGTCCACTTCCTCAACTGTGTAAAATCGTTGAAGATCTGGTTGCTCTTAATCACAATTATTTATTGAAAGGAAATTTTGTTGGTGCTCAAAATGCAATTAAAAAGATTATTGAAGAATTTAAACTGGTAGAAGAAGAATTTTTTTATCTAAAGACTACTTTAGAGTCCAAATTTTTTACCGAAAACTACTTAGCAATTTTAAAAAAATTACTAAATAATAAAAATATTAGAAACCTAAGAGAAATTATTAAAGAAATTAGCCATAACCTTTCTCAAAAAATAGTTTTTTTAAATATTAAAAATTTTGAAATTAACCAATTTTTAGAAAAGGAAGGCTATTATTTTTTAGAAATTTATGACCCCTTTAGCAGTGAAGAAAATTTAGATTACCAAATATTTTTGGATAATAAATTAATTAATTTTTTAACTCATTTGATTATTGACCATTTTCATTATGCTCAAAAAAAAGCAGTTATTACTTTAGAAAAAAAGATTATTACCGATTGGCAAAGAAAAGTAGTGTTAACTTTTTATTCTGATGCGGAAACGTCGGTTAATCTTAAAAACGGCCATTTGGCAGAAGAGATAAGAGAAATTAAAGAAGATTATTGCGACTATTTGCAAATCACTTTGGGAAAAAGAACTGAGGAAAAATTGCTTGTTATTTTTTCTGATTTAATTGGGATTATTGAAGGAATAATTAAAAAAACTAAAATTTCACTATGAATAAGCCCTTGATTATTGTGGTTGACGATTTAGAAGATGCCTATTTAGGATTAATAAATTTCTTAAAAGAAAATGCGGAAAAGATTTATTATAATTTTGAATTTCTTTATTGTCAAAATTATTATGATTTAAAAGAATGGTATTTAAAAAATCGCGGCGAATTCGTTTCTTTAATTATTCAGGATGTTGATTATTCTCACTTAAAAGATAGTGATAAACTTTTAAAAAAAGAAGATTGTCAACTAAGCTATTTAGGATTTTTTGACGAAATAGCTTTACAGGGATTTCTTATTTATTTAAAAATTCGTGAGGAATTAGACCGAATTGTCCCGGTTCTTTTCGTTTCCTTGCGGGTAGGTTTAGATTATACTAAAGAGTTTACTAAATTTCTAGTTTATCCCGGCTACGGAAAATGTTCTTTTATACCCACCGAAATAACCGGCAGTGAATATTATCCGGCCATTGTCAAAAATATTGAAAATATGGCACTTTTACCGGTAACTAAAGAAAAAAAAGAAACTTGGAAAAAATACCACAAAATGGTTATTGGTAATTCTCGAAGTATGGCCTATTTAGTGAAAGAAATTGAACGGATAGCTATTAGTGATGCTACTTGTGTTTTACTGGGTGCCAGTGGTGTGGGAAAAGAATTAGTAGCTAATGCTTTACACCGATTAAGTTATCGTTACGATCCGGAGGTTGTTCACAAAAGAGCCCCTCTAACAGTAAACATTTATGCCTTAGACTTTAATCTTATTGAAGACGAACTTTTTGGTCACGAAAAAGGGGCTTTTACCGGTGCGATAAGTACCCGGGAAGGAATATTTGAAGCGGCAAACAATTCAACAATCTTTTTAGACGAAATTGGCGAATTGCCTAACGAAATTCAAATAAAATTATTGCGTGCTTTAGAATATAAAAAAATAAAAAGAATAGGCTCTTCTTACGAAATTGAAGTTGATGTCCGGATAATTGCGGCTACTAATCGGACAATAGAAGAATTACGAAAAAGATTGAGGCCGGATTTTTATTCCCGACTTATTCAACATTGCATTTTTGTTCCTTCTTTAAAAGAAAGATATCAAAATGAGAATTTGGAAGTGATTGAAAAAGATGTGAAAGAGTTGGCGGAATTTTTTATCAACGAAATGAACCAAAAGGATAACCGGAATCTTACTATTTCGCCAATAGCCCTTAAATTTTTAACTAAACTAGTCTACGAATATATCAATGGGCAGAACGATATTTTTGAAAGTAATATCCGCACTTTTCGGAACATTGTGGAGCGAGCCTATGAGCGAGCAGTGAGCGATGGGGTTTTGGAAATTGATTTAGGTCACATTATTTCTACTATTGGGATGATGAGATTTTTACAGTCAAAAGAAGAAAAGAAGGAAGCCGTTTCTATAGAGGAGGTTTTCCACACTTTAAATCTCGAAGAGATTGAAAAACAAGTGATAAAAGAAGCTTTAAAGAAAAGCAACGGTAATCTTTCACAAGCTGCCCGTCTTTTGGGTATTCACCGTGATACTTTAAGAAGAAAGATTCAGGAATATAATTTGTAAATTGATATAATATTATAATAAATTATGACCAAAGATTGGCAAAAAAGATTGATAACACCGGAAGAAGCAGTAAAAGTAATAAAATCAGGAAACAGAATTTTTATTGGTTCTGCCTGTGCTACTCCTCAAAGTTTGGTGCGGGCTTTGGTCCAAGTTCCTGCTGAAGATTTAGAGATTCTTCATATTTTGACTTTGGGGGTCGCTCCGTATGTGCAGGAAAAATTTGCTGAGAGATTTCGGGCTAATGCCTTTTTTATCAGTGCCAATGTCCGAAAAGCTGTTTGGGAAGGAAAGGCTGATTATACTCCTATATTTTTGCATGAGATACCTAAGCTTTTTAAAACCCAAAGAATTCCAATAGATGTGGCTTTATTTCAAGTTTCTTTACCTGATGAACATGGTTATTGCAGTTTTGGTATTTCCGTGGATATTACGAAACCAGCAGCTGAGAGTGCCAAAATTAGAATTGCGGAAATTAACCCTAATATGCCTCGCACCTTTGGTAATTCTTTTATTCATATAGTATATAGTTTATTCTGAAGAACCAATAATTGAATATCAAGTAACGGCTCCTCCGGAGATTGTTAAAAGGATTGCTAAAAATGTTGCTGATTTAATAGAAGATGGTTCTACTATTCAAGTAGGCTATGGTGGTGTCCCTAATGCGATTTTAGAATTTCTTAAAGATAAGAAAGATTTGGGTGTTCACACCGAGGTTTTTTCTGATAGTTTAATTGAACTTATTGAAACTAAGGTGATCACTAACGCTCGTAAGACTTTACATCCCGGAAAAGTAATAGCTTCTTTTGCGATGGGAACTAAAAAATTATATAATTACTTGAACAATAATCCCTTTTTTGAGTTTTATCCAGTTGATTATACCAATGATCCCTTCATAATTGCCCAAAACGAAAAAATGGTAGCAATAAATTCCGCCTTAGAAATTGATTTAACGGGGCAAGTATGTGCGGATTCTATCGGTCATCGCTTTTATTCAGGATTTGGCGGCCAATTGGATTTTATTCGGGGAGCTGCTCGCTCTAAAGATGGGAAGCCAATAATTGTTTTACCTTCTACCCGCGAAGGTGGAACTATCTCGCGAATTGTTCCCTTTTTGAGTGAAGGTGCCGGAGTGGTAACTACCCGGGCAGATGTCCATTATGTAGTAACCGAATGGGGAGTTGCTAATCTTCATGGAAAAAATATAAGGGAAAGGGCATTAGCTTTGATTTCTATTGCTCATCCCAAATTTAGAAGTGAACTTTTAAAAAAGGCAAAAGAGTTAAATTATGTGTATCCTGATCAGCCAGAAATTTCTTTGACCCAGGCTCGATATCCGGAAGAGTTAGAAAGCTGGGGAGAAACTAAAACCGGGTTAAAAATTTTCTTCCGTCCAATCAAGCCTACTGATGAACCTTTGATGCGAGAACTCTTTTATTCTTTTTCTAAAGAGACAATTTATTATCGTTTCTTCTCTTACCTCACCGCGATGCCCCATGAGAAATTGAAAAGCTTTGTGAATGTTGATTATGAAAAAGAATTAGCAATTTTAGCCATTCAGAAAAAGGCCGGCGAAGAAAAAATATTAGGAGTTGCTCGGTATATTGTTGATACTGCTACTGGTTTTGCTGAATTTGCTATTGTGGTTGCTGATGAGTGGCAAAATAAAGGTATTGGCACTGCGCTCTTTGAATATATGATCCGGGTGGCGAGAATGAAAGGAATAAAAGGTTTTATCGCTTATGTTTTAGATACCAATGTTCGGGCCTATCGATTATTCTATAAAGTTGGCTATCCGGTAAAAGCCCAATGGGAAGACGGTGTGTATACTTTAATAATGGAATTTGGCGAAAAGAAATAGGCTTATTTTATGAAAGAAAACCTTAAATATATATATTAAATCCCCGTTCCATAAGCAGTTATTGGTGCTTCCACTACGCCCGGCAGTGTCGGTCAGGTTACTTTTGCCAATATCTTACTTAATGGTTATCAAGGAATAGTTTATCCCGTAAATATAAAAGCCAAAAGTGTATTAGGAGTAAAGGCTTATTTTTCTATTCTTGATATTCCGGATGAAATTGATTTAGCGATTATTATGGTCCCAGCTATTTTTGTACCCGAAGTAATTGAAGAGAGTGGTCAAAAAAAAGGTTAAAGGAATTGTGGTAATTAGTGCTGGTTTTAAAGAAACCGGAAAAGAGGGAGCAGTGTTAGAAAAGAGGGTAAAAGAACTAGTAGAAAAATATAATATTGCTTTAATTGGGCCTAATTGTGTTGGTATTATTAACACCGACCCGAAAATTCGGTTAAACGCCACCTTTGGTCGGGTTATGCCCAAGGAAGGTAATATTGCTTTTATCACTCAAAGTGGTGCCGTTGGTTTAACAGCTTTAGAATATGCGGAAGCCGAAGGTATTGGTCTTTCTAAATTTATTTCCATTGGCAATAAAACTGATGTGAATGAAAATGATTTATTGGAATATCTGATGACCGATGAGCAGACAAAGGTTATTCTTTTATATTTAGAAGATTTGGTAAAACCTTTGAAATTTTTGGAAGTAGCCCGAAAAGTAACTGAAGAAGCGAAAAAACCGATATTAGCGATAAAATCCGGTAGAACTCCCGAAGGCGCGAAAGCAGCAGCCACCCATACCGGTGCCTTGGCTGGTTCTGACGAGGCCTATGATGCTTTTTTTCGTCAATGCGGGATTATTCGGGTAAAGACGGTAAATGAACTTTTTGATTACGCGAAGGCATTTTCTGGACAACCGCTCCCTAAAGGAAGAAAAGTAGCAATAATCACTAATGCCGGTGGAATGGGAATTATGGCGACCGATGCCAGTATTAGGAACGGGTTAAAATTGGCTACTTTATCTGAAGAGACAAAAGAAAAATTAAGAAAGATTTTACCGCCTACCGCAAATACCAATAATCCCGTGGATGTGATTGGTGATTCGGATGAGAATAGGTATTCGGCAGCATTAAAAGTTATCTTAGAAGAAGAGGCGGTAGATGCGATAATTGCAATTTGGACCCCTACGCAAATAACCGAAACCATTAGGGTGGCGGAGAAGGTAGTTGAATTAGCTTCTCAATATTCAAAACCAATAATGGGATGTTTGCTTTCTTTACAAAATGTTAAAGAAGTAATAAAAACCCTTTGGCAGGCAAAAATTCCTTATTATCCGATTCCCGAAAGTGCCGCTAAAGTTCTCAGTTTGATGAGTTATTTTAACGATTGGATAAATAAAAAGATAACTGGCGTAAAAGTTTTTGAAGATGTGGAAAAAGAAAAAATAATTTCAATAATTGAAAAAGTAAAAAAGAGAAATCCACCAGTAATTTTAGAACCCGAAGGTTATCAAATTCTTTCGGCTTATAAAATTCCTGTCCTTCCTTTTGCTTTAGTAAAAGATGCAGAAGAAGCAGTAATAAAGGTAAGAGAAATTGGCTATCCCTGCGTATTAAAAATTGTTTCGCCCCACATTCTTCATAAAACCGATGTTGGTGGTGTGATGTTGGACATTGAAAACGAAGAAGAACTGCGAATAAAATTTTCTGAACTTTTAAAAAATGTAAAAAGCAAAAAAACCTGATGCCCACATTGAAGGGGTGTTAATTCAACCAATGGTTTCTTCCGGTATTGAAACCATCATTGGTATAAAAAGGGATCCCCAATTTGGTCCTTTAATAATGTTTGGTATCGGTGGTATTTATGTAGAAGTTTTTCGCGATGTTTCTTTTAGAATCTGTCCCATAAGAGAATCTTCGGCCTGGCGGATGGTGCAGGAGATTAAAGGTTATAAATTATTAGAAGGCTTTCGAGGAAAACCAGCAGCGGATATTGAAAAAATAGTAGAAGTTCTTCAAAGGGTTTCCCAATTAGCCATTGATTTCCCTTGTTTTTTAGAAATTGACATTAACCCCTTTTTAGTCTTTGAAAAAGGTAAAGGTGCCTGCGCAATAGATGCCCGCTTTGTGTATCATCCTGATTAAGATCGATACCTAAGAAGATACAATAAATTAGATAAAAAATAAAAAAAACCCCCCCTTAATACCCCAACCGTTCAGGGAATGCCTATCTTCCCTATTTTTAAATATTCTATAAACCCTTTATGTTTCTTTTATAAACTTACGGTTACTATTTGTGTCCTTAGCGTGCTTAAGGAAAATATTATTTACCCCTCTTTTTAGTCTTTTAATATTCCTCTCTGGCAAGATACTTTTTCTTATTTTTAAAATATAAGACGTAATATTTTTAATTATAACTAATAATATTTTTTAATCAAGTTGGAAATTAAAAAGAGGAAAGAAAAATAAAAGGGCAAGAGAATTAAAAAACTGATGGAAACCTGTTTCTCTATTTGTCAATTATTAGATTTATCAAAAATATTTTGTTATAATAAATTTGAATTAGGTTAATTGGAGGGTATTTATGGATATTTATTATTTTTGGGAGCCAAAGAAAAACAAATTCGTTGCCAAAAGAAAAAGACCACAAAAAGAAAGATAGAAGTAAGATATCGAATAGCAAAAATAGCGATAAAGAGGCGATTTTACGTTTTCAGATAGAAGCTGAAGAAAGTGAACCAGAAATTTGGGAGTCTTCAGAAATTGAGGATTTAAAAAGGATACTTAAAGCGGTTGATTTGGAAAAAAACCAGATAATAATTTTAAAATTATTTTAACGATAATTGATAATAAAGTAATTGGAACTTTGTCAATGAGTTGGTATTTTTGTTGAGAATCAGGAGGAATAGTTGGAGTAATTTCGGGACTTTTTGTCTTAAAACATTACCGATTGGCTGGTATTGGCAGAGGGCTTATAGAATTTGCTAAAAGGGAATTAGAAAATTAAATGCCAAAAAGATAGGGCTGATTGTTGGTTTAGATAATTTAGCAGCTTTAAAGTTTATAAAAAATTAGGTTTTAAACTAAAGGAAATCGGCTACGCTAATTATTGATTTTAAAGCCCTTTTCTTGACTTTAAATACAGCTTTTATTATAATTCTTTAAAGGGCCGTTAGCTCAGGTTGGTAGAGCACCTGATTTTTAATCAGGTGGCCGCAGGTTCGAGTCCTGCACGGCCCATTTTATTCTCTCTCTTTTCTTATGACCAAAATTTTACTTATCAATTGGCGATGCCCCAAAAACCCTTTGGCGGGTGGTGCGGAAATTTATGCCTGGGAGATTTTTAAAAGGTTAAATAAAATGGACTACGAAGTGACCTATCTGGCAGAAAGATTTCCGGGAAGCGAAGAAAAGGAAGAGATAGAGGGAATAAAGATAAGGCGGATAGGTAATAAATGGACATTTAACTTTTCGGTTTACCGAAAAATTAAAGAGATTGTTGAAGAGGAAAAACCTGACATTGTGATTGACGATTTGAACAAAATCCCATTCTATTCACCTTATTTTTTAAAAAATATCCCAGTTTTAGCCGTGGTGATGCATCTTTTTCGGCAGTCAATATTTTCCGAAACTAATATTTTTTTTGGCAGTTATGTTTATCTTACCGAATCTTTAATTCCTTATGTTTATCAAGACAATTATTTTGCCTGCCTTTCGGAAAGTACCAAAGAGGATTTGCTTAAATTGTTTAAAAGAAAAGATTGGGAAAATAAAATCTATGTGGTACCGCCGGGCATTGATTTTAATAAATACCAACCAGATTTTTCTAAAAAGAAGGAAAGGATTATTTGCCATGTCGGTCGTTTAAAAAGATACAAATCGGTTCATCATCTTATTTACGCAGTAAAAATTTTGAAAGATAAAAAGATAGATAATTTTAAAGTTTTGATTGTTGGTGAAGGTGATGATAAAGAAAGACTTAAGAATTTAACTAAAAAATTAAATTTGACAAAGGTAATTGAGTTTACTGGTTATGTGTCCGAAGAAGAGAAGATTGATATCTATCAAAAATCTTTATTTTTGGTGGAGAATTCAATAAAAGAAGGTTGGGGTTTGATTGTGATGGAAGCTAATGCCTGCGGTACACCAGTAATTTCGGCAAAAAGCCCAGGATTAAAAGAGACAGTGATTGAAGGCGAAACTGGCTTTTTCTATCCCTACGGAGCGGTTGAGATTTTAGCTGAAAAGATGGAAATCTTGCTGGCAAAGGAGAAATTAAGGGAAGAAATGGGGAAGAAGGCGATAGAATGGGCAAGGAAATTTAGTTGGGAAAATTCAACCAATTTAATGAAAGAAGTGATTGATTTGGCAATGAAAAAATGAATATTGCGATTGAAGTTATTGGCGTAAGTAAAAAATTTAGAAGGCGTTCTTCACTTTTTAATTATATTTTTAAAAAGGAGAAAAAAGAAAAGGTTGCTCTGGATAATGTTTCGTTAACTATTTATGAAGGTGAGTTGTTTGGTCTTCTTGGTCCCAACGGAGCCGGCAAGACTACTTTAGTGAGATGTATTGCTACTTTATTAATTCCCGATAAAGGGGCGATAAAAATTTTTGATAAGGATATTGCTAAAAATCCCCAATTTGCCCGCCAAAATATCGGTTTATTGACAAGCGGTGAAAGAACCCTTTATTGGAAACTTTCGGCTATTGATAACCTTAAATTTTTTGCTGCCCTTTATGGTCTTTCGGGAAAAGAAAGGGACAAGAGAATAGATTATCTTTTAGAACTTTTAGATTTGAAGGATGTGGCTGATGAAAGAGTGGAGAAATATTCTTCAGGTATGAAACAGAAGTTATCCTTGGCGCGGGCATTGTTGCATAATCCCAAAATATTACTTTTAGATGAGCCGACCTTGGGATTAGATCCGGCCTTTGCCCGCTTTATTAGAAATTTTATTAAAGAGGAATTGATAAAGAAAGAGAAGAAAACTATTTTATTGACAACCCATTACATGGACGAAGCGGATGAGCTTTGCGCCAGAATTGCCTTTATTGATAAAGGAAAGATTATTGATGTGAAGACGCCCGAAGAATTTAAAAATTCTATCCCCCATAAGGATATTTTGGAGATAAGATTTTTAGGTTTTGTTGAAAAAGAAGATTTTCTAAAGATTAATGGTATTGAGAATTTTACCCTGTTTAGTGAGAATGGCATTTGGACAGCAAAATTTATTACCAAAAATAGTGAAGCAATTTTGAATGATATTTTGACAATTTTAAATAACCGAAATTGTAAAGTTTTATCAATCGTTAACTTAGAGCCAACCTTGGAAGATGTTTTTATCTATCATACCGGTAAATCTTTAAAAGAAGGGGAAGATGTTTTCTTTGATTGAATTTCTTAATTTTTTAAATAAAATTATAATAGGATGAAAAGATTGGTTTATCTTCTTTTCTTAATAATTGGTTTTATTTTGGGAGTTATTATCAGTTTTAATTATTATCCTTCCTTTAAATCAATAAAGACACCGGTTAAAGAAGAACGATTGTTCTTAGTAACTCAGTTAGAGGAAAAACTGGCTAATCAGCGAGTGAATGCGATTGTTTTGGCAGCAAAAAAGGTAAGTCCGGCAGTTGTTTCTATTGCGGTTACCCAGACAAGAATTGTGACTTATTCGCCTTTTTCTTCGCCATTTTTTGATGATTTCTGGCGTGATTTTTTTAGAGATTTCTTCCCCCAAAGAAGATATAAAGAAGAGATAAAAGGTTTAGGAAGTGGGGTAATTATTGACCCTAATGGTTATATTGTCACCAATTCCCATGTGGTGGAGAATGCTACCGAAATAAAAGTATCTTTACCAGATGGTCGTTCTTTTGAAAGTGAGATTGTTGCCTTAAATCCGGAAGAAGATTTGGCATTATTAAAAATTAATGGCAAAAATTTACCTTATGCGGAGTTAGGTAATTCTGATGATTTATTAATTGGTGAATGGGTTATTGCTTTAGGTAATCCTTTTGGTTTTTTAATTGAAGATACCAAACCAACTGTTACTGTCGGTGTGATTTCCGCAATAAATCGGGAAGTAAGGGGAAGGACCGAAGGAAGGATATATAAAAATATGATACAGACTGATGCGGCAATCAATCCGGGAAATTCTGGCGGTCCATTGGTTAATATCTTAGGGGAAGTTATTGGAATAAATACTTTTATTTTATCCCATGCTGGTGGTTCCGAAGGTGTTGGTTTTGCTATTCCTATAAATAGAGTAAAAGAATTTATTGAAGAAGCCAAAAAAGAGATAAAAGAGAAAAAGGAGATAGAAAAAGTAAAAATTGAAAAATGGGGAATAGAAGTGAGTGACATTGATAACTATTTAAAGAAAAGATATTCCTTACAGACAAATTACGGAGCAGTGATTTTAAAGATAAAAGAAAATAGTCTTGCTGAAGCCCTTGGTTTAGATGTCGGCGATGCGATTTTAAGTTTCCAAGATGAAAAGGTAATAGGCGCCTTAGATTTAAAAAAGAAGATAGAAAATTTCCAAGGAAATACCTTTAAATTAATCATTGAAAGAAAAGGAGAAAGAATAAGAATCCTTTACCGCTTTTAATCTCCTTTAATTATCTTCTTTCTCTCTTGATAGTTGTTGGTGATAAATCTTAAGAAATAGACCCCTTTATTAACAGTTTTTCCTTTATTATCTTTTCCATCCCATTTGATTATATGCCTCCCTCTTTTCTCTTTCTCATTAAATAAGATTCGGACTAAGGAGCCATCAAGGGAATAGATTAAGATTTTAGTATTTTCTTCTTTTTCTAAGGAATAGGCAATAAGCACTGAGGAGAAAAAGGGGTTAGGAAAAGGTTGGTATAATTTGGTTATTATTGGTAGATTTTTTATCTCTTCATCTTCTTTAACACTTGGTTGACCACCAAAGAGAGGTAGCCAGAAGCCAGAAAAAGCGAAAAGATTAGGATTACTCATTTTACCGATTGCTAATTGACCTAAGGTGGAAGATACATAATGAGATGGGTTATTTAAATTACCGCCGCTATTAGCAATTACTTGCCATTCACAGATAGAGGGTTGGGAAAAGGCGATTACAAAGAAGGTAAATAAGGTAATAAATTTATTCATAATTTACTTCCTTTATCTTTTTTCTTCTATTATTTTTGGTAAATTTTTCATCTGTTCGTATCTTTTTCTACCTTCATTGGTGCGGTAATTGATTCCTTCTGCTTTACCTTCTCTTTCTAATTGTTCCATACAGCCGGATAAGAATTCATCATCAAGCATCCTTCCGGAAAGACTGCCAGTTTTTAATTGTTCAACAGGCATTAATCTTCTTATTACTTCCGCGGAAATATCCGCTCTTTCTCCAGTGACTTGCCAATAGACCTTGGTATAAGGTTTACCACCGATAACAAAGGTATTACCTTTAATATCTTCTAACACATAGACATCAGAAGTGCCAACACCGGTTAATTGGATGTGAGGATTTTTATTAAGTGTGGAGAAATAATTTGGCAATTTTACTTCTGCCTTACCATTGGCGTCAAGGATAACCGAGCCTCGATAAAGATTAAGCATTTCCGGGCCTTCAACAAAGTAGTGATTAAGGATTTTATTATTGGGGTCAATTGGATGGTCAATAGTGAAAGTACCGCCGGTTTTAGAAAGGACGCCACATCTTAATTGGTTGCTGGCAGTTGCGGTCTGACCATTAAAGGCAGCCGAGTTTGAATAACCTGCGGGCACAATAGAATGTAGGCCAACTGCAAAACTGTAATTTGCGGCAGCAGTGTCCCCATTCCCCCCGGCAA
>Ga0105158_1000283_pt1 | contig 22404 bp, 25 predicted proteins | sample LHCtaG_FD_81567 | JGI IMG/M metagenome (GOLD analysis project Ga0105158, IMG submission 81567) | Hot spring microbial communities from Little Hot Creek, USA to study Microbial Dark Matter (Phase II) - LHC4sed_matched | ecosystem: Environmental > Aquatic > Thermal springs > Hot (42-90C) >...
GAGTTGGGAATAAGCTCACAAAAAATTAATAAACTGATACGTGCTAGTCGACTTACATGTAAAGTGGATACATGTGAACTTCAAGATCAGCATCAACTCTATTTTCACACTATGCTAATTGATGAAAAAGGCAACTTTACAACTATAAATCAAAAAATGAATATTAATAAAGGTACTGTTAGAAGGTTTCATTGGACCTTAAACCCCAAACAATTTGTCGAGGAGCCCTATAATACAGCTGTTGGTAGTCATCAAAAAGTTGTTTTAGATCTTACTTCTAGAAAATCGAGAGAATGTAGAAAGACTATAGTTGATATTGTTCGTGATGAACAACCTAAAAAACTTCAAAAAACTATAGTGAGTCTTAGTAGAGAAATTGGCCAAACTAAAATAATCGATTTCTTAGGTATTAAAATTGTGAAAATGCCTTATGAGCTTGCAATCCCAAAAAAAATATCATTGGAAGCATTAAAAAATGCTCATGAATTTGCAGGAAAAAATTTTGCCGATTTATTGGAAATAAGGGGAGTTGGTCCTGCTACTATTAGAGGATTGGCATATGTTTCGAAACTAATTTATGGTGCATCCACATCATTTACAGATCCTATTAGATATACATATGCTTTTGGAACTAAAGCAAATATTCCATATAGACTTGAAAAAAGAGCTATGGCTAATGTGGGTGAGATATTAAAAAATGCTGTCGAACAGGCAAAAATCGGAAATAGGCAAAAAATAGAAGCAATTAAAAGGTTGAAAGATTTTTTAAATTTCTGAGCAAAATTTTGTGACATATTCAGCTTAAAAAAGAAAAAATTAATCTTCTGTAAAAAAATAAAAGTAAATTTTAGCTTTTTTCCCTATTATTTAGAAAAAAATAGTTTAAAAAGTTAAAAATTAAAATTAAATAATATATATAGCTCCAAGTGGTGCATTTTATGCGAAAAGATCTTGCGCGTAATCTCAGTAAAATAATTAATTGTCTAAAAGAAGCAGAAGAAGGTTGGCTTTGGTATAGAGAAATAGAAAGGCGAACCGGCTTACATCATAAAACAATTGCAAGACTCATCGAAAAACATCTATCGATTTTTGTTGACATCCAACCGATGGAACCTTTTAATTTGAAAATGATTAGACTAAAGCCAAATATAGATCTAAATGCGGTCACAAAATTCATTAAACTTAAAGAAAAAATAGAAAATTTCAAGTAATTTTCTAGACAATTACCACTTCTTAGAAGTGAAAATTCATTATAAAATTTTTAAGATTTATATTCTAGAATTACCATAATAATTTTTGCAGGTGGTGATTAGGGGCAATTTTACACAGTATATGGGTAAAGTATGCGTTCCTTGTAAAAAATGTTTTAACCTGGTTAAAGTTGGATTATATGAAAAAATAACGATATGTCCATTCTGTCATGCCGAATGGAACGGTAAAAAATAGTTTTTTATGCCTATTCTGTCTATAAATCAATTTAAAATCGCTTGAAGCGCTTCAACTAATCGCCAATATATCTTACCCAACCTTTTCCTTCACGTATAAAACGTTCGATTTTATTGGTTCTCCGGGCAAGATTTGTGAGCAATCCTCTTAAAGCAGATACTTGTATACCTAGTTTCATAGCAAGTTCATCATAGCTTATTTCTTTAAACTCTTTTATAATCAATAGAACAGCCTCCATTTTTGGGCTTAAAGGTAGGTTTTCTTTTATTACATTGATTTTACTAATTAGTTCTTCTTTAATGGGTTCGGGTGTTTTTTCGGCTGTTTTTTGAAGACTAAGTAAAAGATTATGAATAATTTCAAACCGCTTCTCTTCGTTTTGCTCGTGAAATTTAAAATAATCCAAAAAAGCAGAAGTTAGCCAATCTTTAGTTGGCATTTGGCTTTCAATTCGATTAAGGGTATTTTCGATTTCCTTGATAAATTTTCCGGTATAACCTGCCGCTAGACCTAACTGAAACGAATCTTTTTCAATTTCGGTACGATTTAAAGCGCTGCTTTGAAGCGCTTTTAAATCGCTTTGAAGCGCTTCAAAGCGCTGCTGCAGCGCTTCGATATTGCGCTTTTTAGAGAAAATTCCTCGTAAATAATCTAAAATGCCCATAATATTATTTGTTTCTCTCACTATTTATTTTTAACGGTTAACTCTCACTTTTACGAGAGAAGCTAGTATTTTTATGAAGTTTCTAACTAAAATTTGAGCAAAAATACTTACGCTAACCAAAAATTTTAAAAATGCACCAAATTAATTAGCGAAACATATGTTATATTAACATTATAATTGATAACATATATTTCAATAAATTTTTCACAAAATATTTAAAATGAAATATATTTCAAAAATTATATATTTGATAGAAAAATAATTTTACACGCACTTTTAAATCCACAAAATGCGCAATCTAATTTAGCCATTGGTGCATTTTAAAGCATTTCTAGCTCCTTTTTAACTAATTCTAGAAGGGTTTTTTGTATATAGTGATAAAAAAGCTCAGGAGTTAATATATATGTTGTCCTGAAATGTTTTTTACCGTGTTCGTTCAATTCAACTTTTTTTTGAACTTGAAGCAAATCCCATTTTCGCAAGGCAGCCAAAGGTTTATAAAACATGGCCGGCTGTTTTAAACGCGAAATGCCAAGTTTTTTTTCTAATTCAGTTGCTTCAATTTTATTATTACTTTCTTTTAGAATTTTAATTATTTGGGTCACCCTTTCTTTTAACTTTTTTGCCTTAGGATGATTGCCAACAAGCAAATAAGGTATAAGTTTCATTTTTACCATCTCTAACAAGTGCTCAATCCATTGCTATATCTGGCGCACTTTTAATTTATTATTAGTTATTTTTCTATAAATTTATACTTTCCATTAATAGAAAACGTTATAAGAAACTTTGCCAAAATACTCATTTTTTCTCTTTTAATATATAAGAGAGAGAATGTTTAACCTTGATCTTAGACGAGAAATTTATAGAAAAACAAAAACTATTGTTTTATGGAAAATACATTTGGTTTTTTATTAGCAATGTTGTTTGTACCAACTCTCACTTTTTCTCTGTTTTTTCTTTTAGCCGATTTATTTTTAGGAATAGTGATTCGGCTGTTTTTGCTACATTTTCGCCAACTTCAGTTAACTTGACAATTTTTATTCGGCCACGCTTGTCAAAATCAACCATGCCATAATTTTTAAATAAGTCGAGGAGTTTTACTGTATGCGAATACGTACAGTCTACTTCTTTTGACAAAATTGTTGCGTATTTTGGCCCCTTTCTTAAACTCATAAGAATTCTTATCGGCTTGGGTCTCAGGAAAAGCTGTAAAATTGGCTTTTCCTTGACCAAATTATTCACCTTCTTATTATAAAATATTGCAAAATGTTCTATTTATACCTTAGCAAACAGTGTTTAAAAAAATATCTTTTACAATAATTGTTTTGTAAAAAATATTATAAAGTAAATATATGGTGTTTTCAATATTATCAAAAATATGTTTTCCAGTATATTTTTACTTTTGATCATGCAGAAAATAAAACAATTTTAAATAAATAAATTTTAAATTAAGAATGTGAAAAATAATGGTAATTATACGACTTCCTGTTGCTGCCGGAACATTTTATAATATTGAAAAAGAGTTGTTACAAAAACAAATTAGCAGTTGCTTTAGTCATAAACTTGGTCCAAAGAAAATAGAAAAAGAACATTTTAATGTAGCAATAGTCCCACATGCTGGATATGAATACTCCGGTCCCATAGCAGCATGGGTCTATTCGAAAATAGAAAAATCAAATTACATAATAGTTGGACCTAATCATGGCGGTATAGGCGCAAAGTTTGCAATAATGAAAACCGGTATGTGGAAAACGCCATTAGGCGAAATACTTGTTGATGAAAAAATTGCTGAAAAAATGATTAAAGAATGTCCGATACTTGAACATGACTATATAGCTCATGAAAATGAACATTCAATAGAGGTTCAACTTCCATTTTTACAATATAGATTTGGTAATGATTTTAAAATAGTTCCAATTTCTGTTTTAAATGAATTTGCTGATGAAACTTTGCTTGAAGGTTGTAAAATTATAGGGAAGACCATTGCTAACATCATAAAAAAAGAAAAATGGATATTACTAGCAAGCTCTGATTTTTCACACTATATACCATATAATCAAGCAAAAAGAATCGACAACCTGATTATAAAAAGTATTTTGAAACTTAATGAAAAAGAGTTTTTTGCGAGAATAGAAGAAAAAAATGCCAGTGTTTGTGGTTTTGGACCAATAGCTATAGCCATGGTTGCAGCAAAAGAGCTTGGTGCAAAGAAAGGGAAATTGTTAAAATATGCAACATCTGGAGATATTACACAGGATTTAGGTGCAGTTGTTGGATATGGTGCAATAATTTTGAAATAAATATAATTTGCTAAACTGATATTCTAAATATGAAAAAAATCATTTTGAAGCATGCTCTTATAAATGCGCTGGAACATAATGGGAAGGCACTGGTTGAGCCTGTTATTTCCAAAGTTTTAGGAGAAAAACCTGAACTTAAGAAAAATGTAAAAGAAGTTATAAAAATAGCTACTGAAATTGTTAGGCAAATCAATAATTTAACTTTAGAGCAGCAGAAAAATGAACTAGAAAAACTTGGTGCAAAAATCGAAAAAAAGATTAAAAAAGAAAAAGAACTTGAACCATTGCCAAATGTTGAAAAGTATAAAAAAGTAATTTTGCGTATTGCTCCATATCCTTCTGGTCCGCTACATATTGGTAACGCACGCGCAGCAATCTTAAACGATGAGTATAGGAAAAAGTATAAAGGAAAGCTTTATCTTGTAATCGATGATACGATTGGTTCAGAAGAAAAATTCATTCTTCCTGAATCATATGAACTCATAATTGATGGATTAAAATGGCTTGGTGTTAAGTGGGATAAACTAATTTACAAATCGGATAGAAATAAAATTTTTTATGAATATGCAAAAAAATTGATAAAACTCGGTGCAGCATATGTATGCGAATGTAACGCCGAAATTCTGAGAAAAAATCGTATAAAAGGCATCGAATGTCAGCATAGAAAGCAAAGTGTGGAAGAAAATTTGGAAAAATTTGAAAAAATGTTAAATGGATTTTATAAAGAAGGCGAAGCTGTTGTAAGATTAAAAACTGATATGAAACATCCAGATCCAGCTTTTCGTGATAGAGTTTTACTTAGAATTTCTGAACGTGAACATCCAAGAGTAGGTAAAAAATATAGAGTTTGGCCATTACTTGAATTTTCTTGGGCAATTGATGATCACTTACTTAAAATTACACACATAATACGAGGGAAGGAACTGATGATGGAAGGTATGGTCGAAGAGTATATTTGGAATATATTTGGCTGGAAAAAACCAGAAATAATTTATTATGGCTTGCTTAATATTGAAGGTTTAAAACTAAGTAAAACAGATGCAAGAAAAGCTATAGAAAAAGGAATTTATAGTGGCTGGGATGATCCAAGAACGTGGAGTTTGCAATCGCTACGCAAAAGAGGTATACAGCCAGATGCTATAAGGAAATTTATCTTAAATATTGGCCTTAGTGAAGCAGATATAAATGTTCCTGCTGAAATTTTATATGCAGAAAATAGACGTATAATCGACTCAAAAGCAAATCGTTATTTTTGTGTAATCAACCCTATTAAAATTTCTATTAAAAATTGCTCAGAAATTAAGAATGTAAAAACGCCTTATCATCCTGACTTTCCGAAAAGAGGAAAAAAAGAAATTCCGGTTAATGTGAACAAAATTTATATAGAAAATGAAGATTATATAAACTTTAAGAACAGAGAAATAAGATTAATAGATCTTTTTAATATTAAAATTGGAAAAAATGTAGAATTTTGTGGCAATGAATTAAAAGATATACCAAAGATTCAATGGGTTTCTGAACCAAATGTAAAAATCAAAATAATTATGCCAGATGGTTCTGTGAAAATTGGATTGGCCGAACCATCAATAAATAAACTAAAAATCGGTGATATAGTACAGTTTATTCGTGTGGGATTCGCTCGATTTGATAGAATTGAAAAAGACATGCCAGTTTTTTATTTTGGCCATAGATAAATTATTTAAATCATTATTGTGAATAATGAAGATATATGAGGTGATGAAATGGCAAAAGCATATGTAAAATTTAATGTGCCAAAAGAACTGAGCGATAAAATATTACAAATTGTGGAAACTGCACGAAGTACAGGTAAAATTCGACGTGGAGTAAATGAAACAACAAAAAGTATTGAAAGGGGAAAAGCAAAACTTGTTGTTATTGCTGAAGATGTAGATCCAGAAGAAATTGTAATGCACTTACCAGCTTTGTGTGAAGAAAAAAAGACACCATATGTATACGTTCCAAGTAAAATGGAACTAGGAAAGGCAAGTGGACTTGATGTTGCTGCATCTGCAGTTAGTATAGAAGAAGAAGGAGAAAGTAAAGAAATGATAAAAGATGTAATCAAAAAAATCGAAGGACTAAAGTAACATGTCAGACGCATACCCAGCAGAAGTTATACAACTACTAGGACGAACTAGTGTTAGAGGAGTTATTCAAGTTAGATGTAAAGTTTTAGATGGTCCTGACAAAGGTAAAATTTTGGTAAGAAATGTTATTGGACCAATAAAGGAAAAAGATATCCTCATGCTTAGAGAAACTGAAATGGAAATTGCATTAAAGCTAGAGGAGAGATAAATGAAATGTTCGTTCTGTGGAGAAAAAATTAAAGCTGGTAGAGGAAAGATGTTTGTAAAAGTAACAGGTGAAATATTTTATTTTTGTTCATCAAAATGTGAGAAAAATTATAGGCTTGGTAGAATAAGAAAAAAATTAAAATGGGTAAAGAAAAAATAATTTTTTACTCAAATGGGCCGGTAGATCAACGGTAGATCGCACCCTTGGCAATCTATCAAAATGGGTGAGGTTCCGGGTTCAAATCCCGGCCGGTCCATTTTTTAAAAATATTTAATGAATTATTATTTAAGTGATTTAATGGGAGTTACAAGAGTTAAAGTACCTGAAGAAAAAGAAGAGAAGAAGAAAGAAGAGAAAAAATTAAAATTAAAAGTTGAGAAGCCAAAAGAACTAAAAGTAGTTGTAAGAGTTGCTGGCACAGACTTAGACGGAGAAAAACCGCTTATTCACAGCATTACAAAAATTAAAGGAATAAGCTATTCCATGGCTAAGGCTATATGCAATGCTTCTGGTTTTGACCCAAAAATAAAGCTTGGTGCACTTAGTGAAAAAGATATAGAAAAATTGGAAGAAGTAATCAAAGATCCAGCAAAATTTGGCGTTCCTACTTATCTTTTTAATAGAAGAAAAGATTTGGAAAGTGGAAAAGATTTACATTTAGTTGGAACTGATTTAGATATTGCAAAAAAATTTGATATTCAGCGTTTAATTAATCTAAAAACGTATAAAGGAATAAGACATATGTATGGTTTACCTGTACGTGGCCAGAGAACAAGAAGCTCTTTTAGAAAAGGTAGGACTGTCGGTGTTATGCGAAAAGCTGCAAAGCAAGCAGCAGCAAAAAGTGAGAAGAAATGAGAAGATTTAAGAAAAAATATGAAAAACCAAAAAAATTGTGGGATAAAGAAAGGATAGAAAAGGAGAGGAAACTTTTAAAAGAGTATGGGCTAAAAAATAAAAAAGAATTATGGAGAGCAGAAGCTTTACTAAGAAAATATAGAAGAATTGCTAGAGAACTTGCGGCAAAAAAAAATGAAGAAAAAGAAAAAATATTAATAAAAAAATTGGCTGATTTAGGCCTTTTAAGTGAAAATGCTAAACTCGATGATGTTCTTGCACTTACAGTCGAGAATATCTTAGATAGACGTCTCCAAACACTTGTTTATAAAATTGGTTTAGCAAATACAATTAAGCAGGCGAGACAATTCATAGTTCATGGAAAGATTTTGATTGGAGAAAGAAAAGTACCTTTCCCAAGCTATTTAGTTCCAAAAAATGAGGAAAATAAAATTCAGTTGGTGAGTAAATGAAACGTGAAGAAAAGTGGGGAATAGCGCATATTTTTAGTACTGCAAATAATACAATAATTCATATCACTGATATTACTGGCAGTGAGACGATTGCTATATCTTCTGGTGGACAAATGACTGACAAAGATAGAGAAAAAGGCATGCCATTTCCTGCTATGCTTGCTGCCAAAAAGGTGGCAGAAGAAGCATTAGCAAAGGGTATAACTGGTGTTCATATAAGAGTTCGTGCAAAAGGCACTCATAAAAAATCGCCAGGACCTGGTGCACAGCCAGCAATTCGTGCACTAGCAAAGGCGGGCCTACGAATAGGGATGATCGAAGATGTAACACCAATAGCGCATGATATTATACGAAGGAAAGGTGGAAGACGTGGCCGCCGTGTATAATATATTTAAAGAAATAGAAAGATGATATAATGAAAATTGAAATTTTAAGCAAAACGGACTCAGAAATTAAATTTTTGGTTGATGGCATTACTTATGCATTTGCTGCTGCACTACGTAGAGCTATGATGTCCGAAATACCTACTATGGCAATTGAATGGGTTGATTTCAAGAAAAATGACTCCGTACTTAATGATGAAATAATTGCACATAGGCTTGGTCTTATACCATTATCTTTTAATAAAAATGTTTATAATCTACCCAATGAGTGCAAATGTAAAGGCAAAGGTTGTAGTCGATGCCAAGTTAAGCTCATTCTAAAGAAAAAAGGTCCTTGCATGGTTTACTCTGGCGATCTGAAATCGACTAGCAAAGATGTAAAACCAGTTTTTGAAAAAATTCCTATAGTTGAACTTTTTGAAAATCAAGAGTTGCAACTCGAGGCCACTGCTCAGCTTGGTTTTGGAAAAGATCATGCAAAATGGCAAGGCGCAATTGTTGGTTTCAAAAATAAACCAAACATAATTACAAGAGGTGTTGAGGCGAAAAAAGAATATATCGAAAGTTGCCCGCTTAAAATATTGAAAAATGATAGAAATAAGATTGTTGTGAGTGATCCTTTAAGATGCAATATGTGTATGGAATGTGTAGAAGTAAGCGAGGGTAAAATTAAGGTTGAACCAGAGGAAAATTGTTTTATATTTAACGTTGAAAGCGTTTGTGGACTTTCTTCTGAAGATATTGTTCTGGAAGCTGTAAAGTCTCTAGGCAAGAAAATTGATGACTTTAGTAAAAGTTTAAAAAAACTAAAATAATTTCTATATATTGCAAGATTGCGGGAGTCGCCTAGCCTGGTCAATGGCGGCAGGCTTAAGTTTAACTTAAGCTCTGATTTGATGAAGAAACCTGCTGGCTTAGTGCCTTCGTGGGTTCAAATCCCACCTCCCGCACTTAGAGAGATATTACATCTTTTAGTGATTTTCCATAGTTTAAGAAATATTTGATTTTTATTTTTCCAAATTTCAAATAATGAATATGTTTAACTTGGAAATTATTTCCACTTTTTTATTTTTCTTTGTAGTCAGCCTTTTGATAATCAAAGATAGAAAAAATATTCAATTTAGGTATGGTATTGTTATAAGAAGGTGGAAAAAAGGAATAGAAAGAATAAGTAAATTTGCTAAAAAATATGCCAGTCCATTACGAGTTGTAGGGAATATTGGAATTGTTGTTGGAATTGTTTTTGCCTTTATTGGACTATACTTCCTTTTTAGATTCACGTTTGAACTGAAAGGAGCGATTGGTATTGTGCTACCAACAGTAGGAAGTTTTCAGTTTCCTAAACCAGTTATTTCAGTTCCATTTTGGTACTGGATAATCGCAATTTTTATAATGTTAACAATTCATGAAACAATGCATGCGCTATTCATGCAAATTGAAAATGTGCGAATAAAAAATTATGGCATTATTCTATTTTTTACATTGCCAATAGGTGCATTTGTTGATCAAGATATGAGAAGGATTAAAAAACTTGGATTCATAAAAAAATTACGTTTCTTTACTGCTGGCAGTTTTGGAAATATTAGTGTTGGTTTTGTGTGCTTACTGCTTTTAATTGTTTCAGCTAGACTTTATAGTCCATATGGTATTGCTATTGTCAGAACTTTGGAAGGATTTCCAGCAAATCAAAGCAATTTAAGTGGAATAATACTTGAGATAAATGGCACTCGTATAAAGAGTATGAAAGATCTTTCGCTTATTTTAAATAATACAGCTCCGGGTACTATGATTAATATCACAACAACTACTGGCAACTATTTACTAAAAACTGTGGCAAAACCGGATAATGGTAATGGATCTTACTTAGGATTTGTTGGATATGATTTTTATGAAATAAATATCAAATATGCAAATTTAAAATCCTTGATTGAAGTTATGAGAAATTTATTTTACTGGCTATTCATTCTTAACCTTGGTATTGGAACTGCTAATCTTTTACCAGCAAAGCCATTGGATGGCGGTTATATTGTTGAAGAATTTTTCAGCAAAATTTTTAAAAAGAATGCAAAGGTTGCAACTTACATTTGCACAGCAATCATTTGGTCGTTAATAATTTTGAATTTGTTTGTATTCGGATATTTCAAAATTTTAGGATAAAACTTCAGCTTTTCTTATTTCAAATTTTTTCACAGGGTATATCTTGCTTATTTCCTTTAAAATTTTATTTTTAATTTCATCTTTTAACATTTCCTTTGCTATTTCCTCCAGCGTTAGTTTTTCTATTTCGCTTTTAACAAGCTGTTCGATCTTTGCTCTTATAGCCTTTTGAATGCTACTTTTTATTCGACTATATACTATGGCTATACTTTTAACTCTAATCTTCCTTCCATCGCTTGTTTTCAAATCCTGAATAGCATCAATTCGCGTAACTCTTCTTACAACCATCCGTGAAATATAATCTGTTGTACACTCTAGTCCATCAAACTCAGCATACGCATTTTTTCCTTCGACTTTTTTGATTTTAAAAATAAATTTAAGATAATATTTATCTAAGTTGTTTGTTAGATCGACTGCGCTAACAGTAACTCTTCTATTTAATAATGCCTTTTCATCAGTTGCCAAAGTCTTTCCGATTTCTTTCTCAAAGGTGGGTGCAATTATGTTAAACCATTCTTTTTGTTTTTCCTTTTTAACTGCCAATTTTTTCACCTATTTGCTTTTCTACTAATTCAATAAACTCGTTCTTTTTATTTTTATCTATAGTTGCGCCGGCTGCTTCTGAATGCCCCCCTCCCTCACCGCCAATCACTTTAATTACATTAGTAATAATTTGCCCTATATTTATGTTTGTATTTAATGTTCTGGCTGAAATTTTTAGTTTTCCTTCATTTGTTTCTGCAAAACCAAAAATTGGTTTTCTTAAATTAACCAAATTAGATTTTAAAATAATGCTTGTTATAGTTCCTATTATGTTTTCCGGAATAATCCCCTCTCCAAAAATATAAAAAGCGTTCTCAGTTTCCTTTATGTTGCTTCTGGCAAAAGAAAGACATTCTCCTATTTTCTTCTTATAATTCTCAAAAATTTCTAGACATCTATCAATTACTGAAATATCCCCTAAACACAACCTTATTGCAATATCAAAATTTTCTGTTCGGCCGCATGCATTTAATAATGTACTAAACTCACGTGCATCCTGTATTTCCTCTGGTCTTCCAAGTATGGTATACAAATCACCAAAAATATCTTCTGGATCGGAAAACTTTGCTTTTAGTCTTTCTACCATTATTGCTGATGCTAGTTTTTGCTGTTCTTCTGGTGTCAAGTCTGAAAGTGTTTTCCATTTGCCAGTTTCATTAACGTTAATATTAAGTTCTGACAAAAATTGAACTGCTTGCGACTCTGAACCTGAAATCGATGGTATAAATGGATCAAAAGAATATGCAAGCGCTTTATGTATTGGTCTTGTGCATCGTCCATACAATCTTAATCCTTTAAATATAGAAATTTTTCCGATAAGCTCGGCTTCTTCCAAAACTTTTTTTGCCAAACCTTTAAATTGCCATTTTTCCTCTTGCTCATCAGCTATTGCGCCAACTATTGCTAAATCGACCAAATCTATATTTTTATAATTAAAAAATTTGGCAAAAATATAACAAAGTAAAGATGAAGAAATGGGTTCCTCACCATAAACAATTGGGTTCAAATGAAACAAATTAAAATGATTTATATCGACGGGGATGTGATGATCCAAAATTAAAATCTGTGTTTTTGAAAGAATTGTTTGCAATAAATTCAATTGCCCGCTCCCCAAATCTGTAAAAATTAAAAAATCGTTTTCACTTACATTTAATTTTTCCAAAACTTCAGAGCTCAATCGCTTTACTATTCTTATTTCAAAATTTACCCCTTCGCGTAAAAGCATTTTTGCAATTATGGCAGCGGACGTCAAACCATCTGTATCATAATGCGAAATTATTTTTACTTTTTTATTCTTAATTATTGATTTTACTATATTAGCAACTTTTTCTATATCATCCAGAAACAAATCATCACTTTTGAACGATTAATTTTATTCTTTCTGGATCATAAACAAAATCTTTTGGCAATCTTCCTTTCCTTATATAATATTTTATTAGCCGCCTTATTTTCGACTCCAAATTTTGTAGCCCTCTTTTTGATGATTTGTCCTTTTTATGAACTGCCAAATGTTCACTTAGCAAAACGGCTTTTTTAAATAAATTTAGCAGATCTTCTGGATATTGTGGATATAATTTATTTTCCTTCATGATCTGTGAAATCGACTTTCCAGTTATTAATTTTACATCTGGTATTCCATAGCTATCTCTTAAAATTGTTCCAATTTGTGCTGATTGGTATCCTTTTTTGGCAAGTTGTATTACTAATTTCTCAACTTCATCTTTATCGTATTTTACCCATTTTGGAACTACTTTTGCTATCGGTTTTTTACTTCCATGTTTTCCTTTTTTCCGCGAATACATTCTTGCCATATTATCGCTTCCTTTCCATATATCGTGCTCTTTTTTCCACTTCTTCTATTTTCTTTATAACTTCTTTTGCATTTTTATATTCTTTTATATAACCACTTAAAATTGATTTCCAACAAATATCCAAAATATCATAATGCGTTGATCTCAGCGCCTCATATAGTAAATTTAAATCAACAGCAAAATCTTCAATGCGTTTTGAAAAAAATCCCAATCCAAAATCAATAAAAAATATTTTCCCATCTTTAAAAATCATATTAGAGGTTGTTAAATCTCCATGTACAATTCCTGTAGAATGCAATTTTCCTATTGAACATCCTATTTCAAAACAAATTTTTTTCATATTTTCCTCCTTACATTTACTAAGTAGCTCTTTTATTCTCTCCCCATCAATAAATTCCATAACTATTGTACATTTTTCTTCATCCACGTCCAAAATTTTTGGTGTGGGGACGCCGCATTTTCTCGCTTCTGTCAAAAGACGTGTTTCCTCCCGTGTTCGAAATCGCCTCAATTTATTATCAATTGCTGGTATTCGATATTTTTTTTTAATTCGTTCTTTTACCAAAACTTTTTGATTATCAATTATGTTAATATAGATTATACTTTCTGCTCCTCGATAAATTATTTCCATAAAATGAAATTCAATTTTAAAAAATAAGTATAATTATGTGGGGCTATGTTTTTATAAAATGCGATAAATGTGGACAGAAACTTAAAATAAAAATTGGGCAAAAATCACGTTTCTGTCCATATTGTAATAAGAGGGTTAAAGTTAAGGATCCCTTATTCCCTCATTTGTTATTTTGAAAACCGCTTCTCCCTCAGGTAGACCTGGCGAATCAACTAAACGAGCAATTCGTGTATTTTCTCTCCCCCTTCGTAAATATATACGATAGGTTGCCATATGGCCCAAAACGTGACCGCCGACTGGACGTGTAGCATCTCCAAAAAGAATCGCAGGATCTGCCATTACTTGGTTTGTTATATATACCGCTAAATTAAATGCATCTGCTAGTCTTTGCAATTGATGTAAATGACGATTTAATTTTTGCTGCCGCTCTGCAAGTTCTCCTCTACCAACAAAATCTGCACGAAAATGACTCGTTAGAGAATCTATGACAATTAACTTTATGTTTTTTTCTTCGATCATTTCTGGAGCTTTTTCAATCAAAAAGATTTGATGGTCTGAATTATATGCACGCGCTGCAAAAATGTTTTTTAAGATCTTATCTGGATCGAGTTTCATTGACTTGGCAATTTGCACAATTCTTTCAGGTCGAAAAGTATGTTCGGAATCTATCCATAAAACACTTCCTTCTAGCCCACCTTTTTCTCTTGGCAACTGAACATTAACTGCTAACTGAAAACCAAGTTGTGTTTTTCCAGAACCATATGCACCATATGCCTCAGTAATTGCTTGTGTTTCTACTCCGCCACCCAATAAATTATCCAAATTTTTTGAGCAAGTTATAATTTTTGCCACATTTTTTCTTCTTTCTAAAATTTTATCTGCTGCCTCATATCCTATTTCAAGCATTTCTCTTACTGCTTTTATTATTTTTGCAGCTTGCCCCTCTCCTATTTCGGCTATTGCTGCTAGTTCGGATGGGGAAGTTACAGCTATACTCATCGGATCTGTATAACCAACCTCTCTTAATCTTTCAGCAATTTTTTCACCAATACCGGGTATGTCTTCAAGCTTTATTTCTTTTTTTACCATTCAACCCCCATCTTCTTAAATATTTTTTTACTCTCTTCCAACACATTTAAATCTTTTATATCTTTAACTACCATCTCAAATTTGTTACTTATTTTATTAATTTTTATTGAGCCCAAAAATATCATTTCTTTGCCAATTATTTTTCCATTTATAAATTCATATCTTTTTTCTTTTTCTAATCTAGATATTTCACTACTGTTTGCAGTAATTAGCTTCTCTGCTACTTCTCTAAAAAAAACAGCTCTAATAATTCCTGTACCATCATCCAAAATACATGAAATCACTAGGCAAGGTTTTGGTTCAACATTGCCATGAGTTGCACAAAAACCATTTTGTAAAGCATTTTCACATTGTGGACAAACCTCAAATAAAAAATTTCCATTAAAAACATGAACTATATGTGCTCTTATTTCAAAATTTCCTTCTTTTAATTTGTTTATAGAGGTTCGGGGATATGAAAGAATTTTTGGTAGTTGTTCCAAGGGTGGTAGATCAAAACTGATAGCTTTTATTGTACCATATTTGCCTAGAGAAATCTCGGGTTCACCAAAAATATTTTCCCTTGATATTCCATTTATAACTTGAACTACATCACCAACTTTAATTAGCCCATCTTCCACAATTTTGACTTGGTCGTTCCAAAGTGTTACACGAATATAATCTGTTTCATCTGCGATGTATAAGTTAGCAACTTTTCCTTTTCCGTCAGATGTTTTAAACTCATTTACTGGTGTAATTTTAATTATCCGGCCAACAAAATTCAAATTTTTCATTCCTGGAACAATATTTTTTATTTGTAGCCGTCTTTTGTTTTCAGCTTCAAATGTATCTATTCCTAATTCTTTTGCAACAAGATATGCTGCACCCTCTTCAGTAATTAGCCCTGAAAATTTCTCACATTTCTTTTTTACTTTCGCCATAAATTCGTCTTCTGTGATATTGATTTTCTTACTTATTTCATCAAAAATTTTTTTTACATCCATTTTTATCGTTCAAATCTGAAGCTTTTTCCTTGCAAGACGTATATCTTCATCAAATATGGTTTTTCTACCAGCATGTTTTGCCATTAATGCGGCTTCTTTTGCAATCAAAAATAGTTTTTCTTCGAGAATTTCTGAAAATTCTTTAAGTGCTTCTTTAGAAACTCTTTTTGCACCTGCACTCTTCAAAACTCTCTCTAAAGACATACGCGACAGCATAGTATAAATTTTTATTATTTTTACTTATATGTATATGCTAAATATCATTTTAATATCATCCTTGATTTCATTTATAGTTACCTTTTATATAACTCCGCAATTTATTCGTTTTTTCTATTCTGCAAAAATCTTAGCTATTGACCTTCATAAAAAAAATAAACCAAAACTTCCTACATCTGGTGGTATTTGTGTTATGTTTGGTGTTTTAAGCGGTCTTTTAACTTATATTGGAGTGCAAACTTTTGTATATAATATCAAAAATATCTATTTACTGGCAGCTATTTCCACGATTTTAATTGCTACTTTAGTTGGGCTGTTAGATGATATAAGAAATCCTATAGGAAAATCGAATTATGAAAAAAAACGAATTAATAAAAAATACGAAACTAAATCAAAAAGCGGACTTGCACAATGGATTAAACCGATTCTTACGTTGCCTGCTGCTATTCCATTAATGGTTGTAAATGCAGGTGTAACGACTTTATCAATTCCTTTTATTGGAACAATTAATTTTGGAATCATTTATCCTTTAGTTCTTATTCCTATTGGTGTTGTTGTATGTTCAAATGCTGTAAATCTTATTGGTGGGTTTAATGGTTCAGAAGCTGGAATGGGAATTGTTTATTTTCTCTCCCTAGCCATTTATAGCTATTTGCATGGAATAAACAATATCATATTTCTGTCTGCAGCTGCTGCACTTTTTGCTTTCCTAATATACAATTGGTATCCAGCAAAAATCTTGCCAGGCGATTCATTAACATATTTACTGGGATCGACAGTTGCTGCTGGTGTTATAATAGGAAATATGGAAAAAGCCGGTGTAATACTTATGATGCCATTTATTATTGAATTTTTCTTAAAAGCAAGGTCGAGATTTAGAGCAAGTTGTCTGGGAATTTTAAGAAAAGATGGCAAGTTGGATCCGCCGTATGGAAAAAAGATTTTTAGCATAACCCATATACTTATGAACATAAAAAAAATGACCGAAAAGCAAGTTACATTTTGTTTGATTGCTATTGAGATATTTTTTGGGCTAATCTTGTTTTTTGGCATATTTTGAAAGATGTTTTACTATTTGTAAGCCAATTTTATTGTAGGGTAGTTTTTGCAAAACGTATTTGGCCATTTCAAAATCTTCTTTTGAATAAAATCTAAGTGGTATCAATGCCAAAATATAAATTATTCCAGCTGGTACAGCCAATAACACATCTAATGAACTTGCTATATGTTTCGTTGTGACCCACAGAAAAAGTATTGCGATAGTGCTTGCGATAAAAAGTTTTTTTATTCCAACATAAAATGAAAAATTGACGAATTTTTTAATATAATATGCGCTAAAAGAAAAGAGTAGAATGGCAGCAAAAAAATAGGCGAAACATAAACCAATTATTGAAAAGAAATAAGTTAAAGTAATTGCTGTTGCCAAAAAAATAATTGTTGTAACAACCTGTATGTTTCGATTAAGTTTTGGTTTTCCTATTGCATAGAGATTTGAAAGGAAAAGCTTTCCGCAACCAAAAATTATTCCTGCAAATGCCAAAATTGGAAAAATGTCTACAGAGGAAAGATATTCGGGACGCGAAAATATGGTAATAAGTTGTTTTGAAAATACGATTAACATAAAAGTTAACGGTAGGGAAAGAAATAGACAATATCTAAAAACGTTTTGAATAAAAATACCTAATGAGTTGAATTTTTTTCGTGCAGAAAGTTGTGAAATAATAGAAAATGAGGCAGAATTTAATATATCTGACATACTCGAAATAATCCCTGTAAGTACCATTGCAATTGTAAAAATTCCGGTTGCTTCTAGATTTTTAACTCCAGTTAATATTATATATTGACTATTTGCAAAGATAATTGATGCTAGGCTTGCAAAAAAGGCAGGTATAGCATATTCAGTCATTACAAATTTTTTGTTTATATAAGTACTGTTTGATCTTGAAACAATTGGTACCTGAAGAATGAAAATAATCAAAAAACCTAACAGAAAACCCAAGACTGGCCCAAAATAGCTTAATCCCAAAAATATGAGAACTGCGGCAAAAAGAATTTGAAAGAAATGTCCTGTTGTGTTCGCCAAAAAATACCATTTCATTTTTTGAAAACCCAAAAGAATTGAACCAAGTAAATTTGAAATTGAAACAATAACAATTGCTATCGCCGAAATTAAAATAATAACAGGAGGAAGTTTAATTGTGCGACTTAAAAATGGTATGAGAAAAATAAGAAATAATGATATAGAAAAACTAATTATAAAAACGGTTTTAAGTGAAAACCCTATTATCGCGTTTACCTTTTTTCTTTGTTTTTTTGCCAAATACATTGAAATAAGTTTCCATGCAGCTGTACCAAGGCCAAAAATAGCGATACTAGAAAGTAAGCTTATTAAATTTACAGATGTAGAAACGATACCATATTGTTGTGGCAGTAGTTTTTTTCCTGCAATAATCCAGTAAAAAAATGAAATTAAAAATGCACAAATGGAATTTACAAAGAGATATATGGCATTTGAAATAAATTTATTCTGTATTTTCATATTACTCTATTAAATTACTTCAAATATTTTAACCTCTGGATTTTTATAAACAAGTTTAAAATGTTTAAGATCTTTTGCATCTCTAAACCACATGCTCACAAACAATGTATTGGTCAGATCGTAGAATTCACATCCTATATTTTCTTTACATCTTAGTCCAATATACGCAATTGCATCTGCTGCAGGAAATACACAACCCGGCAGACCATTTGGATCAACTGTTATAATTTCATCGGCTGTACAAATTTTGCTTATATTTACAATTTGATTTCCTTGTACAAGAACTGGAATTAGTGACTGATTGTCCTTTTGAATCAACCAGATATTACCAAACTGATGCACGATTTGTCCGCCAACTGCTCTACTACCAGTATAAGGAATTATTAAGATGCTATCAATGTGTTCACCCCAAGAAGCTATTTTGCTTACTGCAGAATATTTTCCAATCATTGCCATATCATGTATGATATATTTTATATTTAGACTTTTTATCCAATCTAAATATTCGGTTTCATTGGTTGATGTAAATAATTTTGCGACTTGCTGATTTCTACATGTCGAATTGATAAGTGTGATGTCATTCTTTACATTTGGCTGGCCTGGGTCAACATACGTTGGTCTTTCAGCTATTTTCTGAATTATATATCCATAATCCCACCAAGAAAGTATAACATCAGTTGGAGCTGAATTGTTTTTTACCCATAATAACGCCTGCTCCCAGTTTTCACTCATTGACGGTTTCATAGCACGTCCAAATCTATAACCAGCTAAAATAGATAGGCCCAATGTTAAACAAACGACAATTATTGCAATTGCCTTTCCAATTTCATATTTAGAAATTTTTATAGGCCATGTTTTTTCTAAAATATAATATAGAGCATAAGCAGCAATTATAGCAACTGGAAAACTTGTTAAAAATAATAATCTAACTGCACCTATACCTAAAATTAACATAAGAAAGAACCATGTAGCAAGCAAAACAACGAATTTCAACTGAATTTTTTTAAATATCCCATTCCAAAGAAAAATGACAATGCCAAAAATGGAAAAAACGATTGGACTAAAAAAATTTAAAAGCCCAGTTCGTACAGAATAGCCAACACCTAACTGCAATAGCAGTTCTTTAGGTTCAGGCGGTATGTTCTCTGCAACCGTAGTTGCTACAACATCGCCACGTGGAAACATTGGCTCTTTAATTTGATATATATATGGAAAAATTTTATTACCCAGTGGTTTATACAGAATTGCGAGTAACAAAATCGATAATAGCCCAATTAGCAAAGTATACGTTCCAAATCTTTTATTATAATCAATAAATCTCAGTTTTGCAAAAAGTTTTAATTTTGCCTCCAAAATTTGCAATAATATAATAACAATCGCTAAACAGTTTACATATAGAGCAAGTGGATCTATATGGCCTATTTTTGTACCAAATATTAACCCAATAGTTGTTAAAGAAGTTATTAAATATGTGTAGGTGAAATCAGGAGAAAATTGGTTTAAAAATATCATAAGAAGAGAAAAGGCGGCAAGTGTCATTATTATCGGCGAAATTCCTCCCCATGTCATTCCCATTAGAGCAAAAGAAATTCCTGCAAATAAAGAAAATTTCCAATTGAATTTTTTAACAGATTTTATTAAAAAGAGCATTCCCAACATCATAAAAAATGCTGCTATTGGTTCTTTGTCGGCAAACGCAGAATTTGTGCGATAAATGTTTGCAGGTAATAAAGCAAGAAATAGCGCGGCCAAAAGTGCGATTTTTTTATTCTCAAAAATTTCTTTTACAACAAAAAACATTAGTAGTACTGTTAAAGCTCCAAAAAATGGCGGGTAGAAATGCATCGCTACTAATGTGGAAAAACCAAGTTGCTTAAATAAAATGGCAAACATGCCTGTTACATAAAACCACATTAAATGTTGTCCCCCCATAAACCAATTCCAACCGTACGGATATGCACGCAACGTATCATTTTTTGGTATTGTTAAATTGTCTTTAAAATAGTCTGCAATCCTATATGCAAGATAAGGATCATCTGCATTGATATATTTAGAGCCAATAGCGGCAGATCTTAAATAAAATGCCGCCAAAATAATTAAAATAAGTGATATTGTATAAACAAATTTTTTTAGAGAGACAAATTCTTTAATTTGCAAGATGTTCATATCTTTTATATTTTCTTTTTAAATAATTAAAAGGAGATCGCTTCGTCGTATATATTTTTTAGTTTTTTGTTTCTTTCCTTAAGTGAAAATAATGTGTTCGAGAACTTATAAATTTCCAAGGAAATTTTAAATAAACTTTAATAAATAATAGTATGATAAACTTTTATTCTCATAACAAAAGTAGAGTTAACTTGTAATGAAGAAATTGAAGCATGTGGTGTGAATGAAAATTGCATTATTTCATCCTTGGATAAAAAGTAAAGGTGGAGGAGAAAGATTAATCTTAGAATTATGCAAAAATTCAAAACATGACATTGATATTTTTACATGGGTATACGATAAAAAAAATACTTTTGAAGAATTTAAAAAATTCAAAATTAAAATCGTTGTGCCCAAATTAGCACGTTTTTTTGCAAGGTACTATATCATAAGAGGGTTAGTTAGTTTATTGGCTACTCCATTTACAAAAATTCCGCTAAAAAAGTATGATGCATTTTTAATTTCGACTGGTGGTCTAGCCGAGTTTGTTACTTTCAGAAATTATAAAGCTGGAATGACATATGCTTATGTTCATACACCATTACGGTCTGCTAACCGTGATGATGTGCAATGGAATTTAAAATATAGATACAAAAACCCTTTTATCAAATTCATTTATTTGATAATGGTTTATGTTTATACACTTCTTGAAAAAATGGCTTGGAAAAAAATAGATGTTGCGCTTTTCAATTCACATCTAAGCTTAGAAAGAGCAAAAAGACATAACCTAATTAAAGGAAAGAAAGCGAAAGTTGTTTACCCGGCTGTGAATATAAAAAAGTTTCGGAATAAAAAAATTAAAAATGGAAATTTTTTCCTTTATGTTGCGCGATTTGGCATGGCGAAAAGGCAAGATGTCTTGCTTAAAGCGTGGCAGAAATTTGTACAGAAAAATCCAAATTATAAACTTGTTTTTGCAGGCCATGTCGAAAACAAAAACTATTTTAAAAAAATAAATAGAATGGCAGACAAAATGGCAAATGTTGAAATTAAAGCAAATATTAGTGACAAAGAACTTTTAAAACTCTATGCAAACTGCTTGGCTGTTCTTTTTGTTCCATATATGGAAGATTTTGGCCTTGTACCGTTCGAAGCAATCGCTGCTGGAAAACCGCTAATTGCGATGAATAAAGGAGGTTATGCGGAACTTATTAAAAATCTTTCTTCGGTTGTCTGGATAAAAGAAAAATTCGAATCTGAAAAGGTAGCAAAAGAAATTTACAATGCACTTCAAAAATTTGTAAATAAGAAAGATTTTTATATAAAAGAAGCACAGAAAAATAGAAAATACATCAACAAAATAATTCCAGATTGGAAAGATTTTGCAAAAAAAATTGATGAAATAATAGAAAAAAATTAGTAAAAGTCAAATAAGTGAGTTAAGCCCAGTTTATTTTCCGTTTTGAAATAATTTAATTAGATTTTGGCCCATTTGAGAAAAAAATAATTTCGCCTCCACATTCACAACTTCCGGATAAAGGAATACGTCGATATGTCTGACTACACCTACTACAAGCAAATTTATCCACAAAATCCACAGTTATTTCTCTTTTTTCCATTTCTTTTTGCTTCATATTTTTCACTATATCTGTCAGTACCACCTGTTTTCCTATACCTAAAAGTTCGGATTTAGAAATCTTCAAAGCTTCAAAAACGCGCTCAAGCGGTGGCAAAACCTGACTTTCTATATAATATTGTGAATCGATTTTTAATCCATGTGCTTTAACATACTCAGGATCTTCCGCACGTTCAGACATTAGCTGAGGTCCTTTAATTATTACAAAAGCTATTCGATCACCTATCCCTGGAGC
>Ga0105158_1000285_pt1 | contig 22216 bp, 20 predicted proteins | sample LHCtaG_FD_81567 | JGI IMG/M metagenome (GOLD analysis project Ga0105158, IMG submission 81567) | Hot spring microbial communities from Little Hot Creek, USA to study Microbial Dark Matter (Phase II) - LHC4sed_matched | ecosystem: Environmental > Aquatic > Thermal springs > Hot (42-90C) >...
GTGCATTATCTTTCGGTAATTAGGGATGCTTTGAAAACCTGCACGGGCTTCTCCCTCAGCCATCTCATCTCTATCGATGGCTCATTGGGAGCTACATCGACGGGCACCACAGGGCCCGCCTTACGGAAGAATAAGGCTAGTCTCCCGCTTCTGATGGCTACTAAGCCGTCATTGGAGCGGGAGAAGAGGTTTAAACAGGCGATGTAGTGAGCATTGAATGTAAAACCGCATTTTGTACATCTAAACACTTCCTTGTTTATCCTGTTCTTTTTATCATTACACCCACATAGTGGACAGGTAATGGACGTTTTCCTCGCATCAACCTCTATCACGCTTAATCCGCGCTCATAGAACTTGTAGTCAATATACTCTACGAATTTGCGATAGGAAAACGTGGATAACCTGTAGTTCAGTGTTTGCTCCTCTTCTCGCCACTAAGCTTGAGGTCTTTGAGGTTTTCTCTAACAAGGTCTGCGTTGTGCTCTCTAGCAATCTCTGCTAGTAGCGTCGTTATCTTCTTCGATCTATCTTCAACACGCCTCCTCTCGCGAGAACCATACTTAGCGAGAAGCTTATCTCTTAGTGTAGGGTTCTTGACTTTCAGCTGAATACTCTTCCTAATCCTCCTATAATTGAGACGTATCCTCCTGATATCGTGCTTTATGGAGAACAGTGTAGCTTTGCCGCTACCGTAATCTACCAGTAAGCAGTCGACGCTGTCCTCGTTAATGTCCACAACTAGCTTGTTCCTTTGCTCCTTTACAACTGAAAGTCTCGCCCTTCAGGGCGGGGAGGAGGTCAGAATTACCTTAGATTCGGTGAGAAAGCCCTATCTTCATTTAGGGGATGAACTGCTGTTAGGCTTATATTTTTGTTGCTAGTTCGATGCAGTATGTCGACGCCAGTCAGAGCTAAGAGGGAAACGGTTGTGAGCTTAAACGGTTAAAGGTTTATCTGAGGAAAACCTACGACGACGTTATTAAGAGGCTGATTGAAGTGTGGAAAAAGCGCATTCATAATTAAGGGTCAACTTAAAATACTCTTTAGGGAAAATCATGTTATGGTGGGATGTTAGTTGACTAGGATCAAACTTGGATTAATAGTTCCCTTGCGGGAGGAAACTGAAGAGGAGATTAGAAAGGTGCATACGCTAGGTTTTCCAACGTGTCAAGTTTCATGCTGGAATGTAAACCTCTACAATAGAGACGTGGCTCGTTTGCTTAGAAAGACCGCGGATAAATACGGTGTTGAGATCACGGCTATATGGGCTGGGCTGCCCGGCAGATATGTCTGGAACTTTATTGAGGGCCCTAGTACAATAGGGCTAGTTCCCCCAGAGACCAGGGAGATCCGCTTAAAGGCGCTAAAGAAGGCTTCTGACTTCACAAGAGAAGTTGGTGTTGAAAATATAGCTACACATGTTGGATTTATACCGGAGAACCCAAAAGACCCAATTTATATTTCGCTTATAGAAGCCCTGAAAAACGTTGCTAAATTCTGTGCAGAGAATAGCCAATTCTTTCTCTTTGAAACTGGTCAGGAAACCCCTGTAACTCTCCTCAGAACAATAGAGGATATTGGAGCGGAAAATCTTGGAGTGAACTTGGATCCAGCAAACCTATTGATGTATGGTAAAGCTAATCCTGTTGATGCATTGGATATTTTGGGTAAATATGTTCGTGGAGTCCATGCAAAAGACGGTGAATATCCAACTAACGGTCGAGAACTTGGGAAAGAGAAGCCTCTAGGTGAGGGTAGAGTGAATTTTCCAGCACTTATATCTAAGCTTAAAGCTCTCGGCTATCGAGGGGCAATAACAATAGAACGCGAAATAAGTGGGCCGCAGCAGATAGCAGATATATTGAGAGCTAAGGAAATTCTAGAAAAACTTATCTCTTAGACCATTAAAGCGTTTTCGATGTTGTTAGATCTGATATATCGACGCTGTGATCATATACGCGGTTCAGTAGTGAAAGTATAATGGTTAAGTCCTGCGCTCTTTCGAGAGATAATTTACTTGCTAGCGATTCAATCTCTTGATTCAGTTCTTTAACTTTAGACTCCCTCTCCCTTACGGATTCCGCTATAGGAACATTACGAGATAAGAAAGCCACAACCGCATCATTATAGGTCTCATGAATAACCTTGTATAAATTCCTTATAATCCTCGATGCCCCCTCATCCATCTCAAGGTCTTTGATTTTAATAGAGCATTCAGCTATTTGTGAAGATTGATCCGCAACGGATTCAACTAAACTTGCCACTAAACGATAGTCTAAACAATCTATCGGGTATACATTTAGTTTCTCGCTTAAACTCGGATTCTGTATAATCGTCCTCAAAACCCTAACCAGTAGAAAGTAGAGTCTATCAACCTCATTATCTCTGGCAATAACGTTTCTAGCTAAATGGACATCTCTATCCAGTAACGCCGTGATTGAATCCTTAAACATGTCTGAGGCAATCAGGTGCTCACGGCGCAAGATTTTTTCTGGAGGAAAGGCAGAGGGTTCAAGAAGACACTGCATAACGATCTTAGTTTGATCCTCTTCAATTATCTCTAGACCTACAAGACGATTCGATGTTTGCTTAATAACGTTCCTTTGCTCAAGCGTAATTCTATCTCTAGCTTCAATCATAAGAACATCATAGCCAAGAAGATATTTGCTGATGATTTCACGGCTAATGTGGGGGCCAAGTTTAATAGATGCTGTCCTCGGCGCTTGTTCAGCAGTATACTTTGGATCAATTATAATTTTATCATCTGGGGTTATTAAGCTTGCAACAATAGAGCCGCGGTTTATACCGTTGCGAATAGCCCAGTCTTTAGGCAGAGTAACAAAGAATGTTCCGCTCCTTGTCATTTGTATTTTCCGAAGCTCCATCATCCCCCATCGCTTCCGAGGATAGAATTACAATATATTTTAACGTTAATGGCATAATATAAAGGTGTATATATTTCTGAGAGTTTTGACATATATCTGAGCATAGTGTGAAACGCTATCTATGTAAACTTCTAGATGGGAATTGAAGGAGAATGTCAGAGAGCAAAGAAGATGTTAGGAAAACAATATCTCTGATAATCGAATCTGGATACCAAGTTGATAGAGAGGCTTTTGAGTTACTGACCTCAATATCTCATCGAGTCGACATATATTCTCTTGTCAAGGACCTTATTGAAGAAATTAGTCTGCTCTCAGAGAAACCACTTTTCATAACCCGAGAGATCATAGAAAAGAAGTTAGTCGATAAAACGGATGTTACAGAGACACTACGTGAAGTTAGCGGGAAGTATATTTTTAAGCCTCATGCAAAAGAAGTCGAGACAGATCTTAAAGTATTAAGTGATCCAACAGATAAAATAAGTGCTACAGGATCCCTTAAAGATTGCATTGAATACTTTAGGAATCGATTCAGGAAGATAAGCAGAATATTGAGGAACCGGATTGATGTAAGGGATGCTGGCAGCATCTCTGATGCACTAAAAGCCCCTGAAAACTCCAAGATCAAGATTTTATGTATGATAATGGAGAAACGTGAAACAAAGCGTGGAGTATTTTTTAGAATTGAGGATCTTGAGGACCAGGCATTAGCATTTGTCCCAGCGGAGAACCATGAGGTTTATCAAAAGGCTCAAAGGGCGCTTTTAGATCAAATTGTTTGCATAAGCTCTATTAAAGGGAAAAATAATCTGCTTATAGTAGACGATATAATATTACCCGACGTCCCCCTAAAGAAGCCTAACAGATCCCACGCGCCTGTATATGTTGCTCTTCTATCCGATTTACATGTTGGAAGCAAAATGTTTATGGAAAAAGAGTTTAGGCAATTTATAAAATGGCTTAGGGGTGAGGTTGGAAATAAATACCTTAGGGAAATTTCCGGCTACATAAAGTATGTGTTGATAGCTGGCGATATTGTTGACGGCGTAGGAATATATCCCCAGCAATACGAGGAACTTGAAATAAAAGACCTATATGAGCAGTATAAGGTCGCGGCGAGGCTTCTTGGGGAGATCCCTGAGTACATTGACATAATTATTATACCTGGAAACCACGATGCTACACGGAGAGCTTTACCGCAACCAGCTATCTCAAAAGAATATGCTGAACTACTATATGAAGATGAAAGAATACATATGTTGGGTGATCCGTCAGTTATAAGTCTCCACAACGTTGTTGTTCTTTTAACCCATGGAAGAAGCCTAGACGATATTATATCAACAGTTCCTAACATGAGCTTTCAATCTCCAGACGAGGCGATGAAAGTTCTCTTACAGTGCAGACACTTGGCTCCAATATACGGTATGAGAACGCTCATAGCCTCTGAGAAAGTTGACCATTTAGTTATAGAAAACGTTCCCGATATTTTTCATGCGGGACATATACATGTGATGAAATATAGCACTTATCGCGGCATACTCATCGCGAATTCAGGAGCATGGCAAGAGCAGACAGAATATCAGAGGGAGATGGGACATATACCTAATCCAGGAATAATTCCAGTGGTGAATCTACAAACATTGGATGTTATTCCGATAGATTTTACTACAACAATGATGTAGGAGAAGATCATTTTGAAGAAAGAAACCTGGGTCTATAATTTAATATGTTTTTAAATCTCTCGTCTTCAGAGAAAACTTCAGTTATCACCTTTCGCGGAACCCCGATGGTTATCTTCTTTGTTCGTCCATATCTTCCAAGACTTATCACACGCGAGCTCAGCAGTCCCATAACATCAAGCTCATTTACTAATCCACTCACCCTTCTTTGGGTTAACGGGTTTATTCCCAGCTGTTCGCAGAGCTCTGAGTAGAGGTTATATATTTCTCCAGTCATTGAACGGTTTGGATCAAATTTATTAAGTAGGAGAACGCTTAAAAGAACTATTTTAGAGTGTGTCGGTAAACTCTTTATGCTCTCATAAACTTGGTCATGTTCTATTCTCTCCTGAGCTTCACGGACATGATCCTCAATTATCCCCCCATCACCTTTTCGTTCAGCTATTTCGCCAGCAACTCTTAAGAGATCAAGAGCTCTTCTGGCGTCGCCATGCTCGGCAGCCGCCAATGCAGCACATAGCTTAAGAGCACCCTCACTTAAAACACCGTTGTAAAACGCCATTTCAGCCCTTTCCATCAAGATATCTTGAAGCTCCTCAGCAGTATAAGGCTTAAAAACCATCTCTTCCTCACTTAAAGTACTCAAAACCCTTGGGTCAAGGAACTCTTTAAATTTCAAGTCATTAGATATCCCTATAATCGAAACTTTACTTTCATTAAGATTCTCATTTATCCTCGTGAGCTCGTAGAGTAATGTGTCGCCACGCATTTTAATTAACGCATCAATTTCATCTAATGCAACAAGAAAAATTATGCCCTGAGCCTCCAGATTTCCTTTGAATCTATCGAAAAGTTCCCCAACAGCTAAGCCTGTAAAGGGAACCTTTACGTTAATGCTTGAGCACAGTGTCGCCAGAACTCTATACTCTGTTCCAGCCAGCCTGCAATTCACAAAGCAAACCCTGAGAGGTGCTTTAACCTCCTCAGCTTTTTGAGCAAGCTTATTTAACACAAATTTGACGACAGCTGTTTTCCCCGTTCCAGTTTTACCATATATTAAAACATTGGAGCATGGTGACCCCCTTAAAGTAGGGGCTGTAATCTCACCTAAATGGAGAATTTCCTCTCTTCTATGTGGAAGATTATCTGGGACATAATCATGTCTCAAAACCTCTCTATTCTTAAATATTTTTGATCCCTTCAGGAACTGCGCAAATACATTGTCTAAGATATCTGCTCTATTTTTCATCTCTCATAGCCCTCTTCTATAAAAGATGACCTCGGAGAAATTAAGACTCTCATACAAAAAAATAGATAAATGATAGAAAGTCTTAAAGAAAAGAGACTCCCACCCCTATATTTCTACTGGAACAGCCTCTAAATTGATTTATAATAATTTCTTCTTTATTAAAAGAACAGCCTCCCAATTTTATGTAGGGAATAAAATATTTAACATAATCTATATAATTTTTTGTATGAAAAATACAAACTTTTTGCTATATTTTCAGCTTTTCCAAGGAGACAAAATTAGAGAAGATTTCTCTCGGTAATCAACTTTCCAATGTTTTACCCGTTTTCCAGTGGAAAAATAGGGGTAGGTGTGATGGATTTTTAGGGTAAAAAATATACCTTAGCAAAGTTAAAAAAAGTTAGCAGTTAACTTAGTGTTAACGGTCTGTTAACAAATACTTCTTTAACCATTTTATTTTTCCCTTTAAACAGAAGAAATATTTTAATGTCTCTTTCTCTTGTTAAAGCCCACCCCTTCCTTTCCATTGGAAAATGGAAAAGAATTTTTTCTTTTTCTTCTTTTCCAAGAGACAGAATTCTGATAACTTTGTTAATAAAAAAATTTGAAATTTTTCCCTTTTTATTGAAAATAAAATCGTTTTTCTTTTTTCTCACTTCACAAATTAACCAAATAATTTATAACTTGTGAAGTGATAATATTAGTTGACTTAGAAAGCGGTGAGAGATTTATTGCCCGTAAGAAAGATGAAAGTAGAAGTCTTTGATGAGTCCGGAAACCGCTATGTCATAAGTTTTGAAGGTAGAGTTACTAGGGATAAGGCTCAAAAAATTTTTGATATGATCGAATTACTTGGCGGTATACCCATAGCTGAATCATCCGCTGAATATTCACAGAATCTTTCGAAAATTGATAAGACTTTCTTTATAGTTAAAAAGAACTTTCCATTAGCATGGTTTTCAGCTAGAGATGTTCAAGAAGCATATGAGAAAGAAGTTGGTGAACCAATCAACTTAAGCACGGTTTTAACCTATCTCTCAAGGCTCTCAGAGAGAGGAATGCTAATTAAATCTAGGAATGGAAATAAAGTACTCTTTAAGTTAATATCGCATGAGTTAAGGGAAATAGTAAGGCCTCTAAGAGAATAGCTTATCTCTTCTTTAGAATTTCCTCCATCTCCCTGTTTAATCGATAAACGAATGGCATTTTATCATCCCTTCTCTCAACATACCCCCTCTCATACAAGCTTTTCATCAAACGCGCCGTATGCTCCCTGGTTAGACCAATTCTCTCCCTTATTTCTGAAGCAGTTTTTTCTCCCTCTCTAGCTAGAATCTCTAGGACCTTTAATTCTGTGGCTGTTAGAGATGAAATGACTTTATCATCCCTCTCCGTGATTATGTATGGATGAGAGCTAACAGTCCTATTTTCACCTTGAGGTTTCGCTGTAGTGCTTTTTTCATATTCATTGATCCTCTTCAATAATTCACTATACTTGGAAGACATCTCGTCTATTTTCTTCCTCAAATCCTCAATCTCCGTAGAGATCCTCTCTTTATAACTGACTAACTCTTCCAATTTACTTTTCATATCCGCGAGAAAAGAATCTATATTCTCCTTCTCTTGAATTTTCTCGGCAATTTTCCCCTCATAGTTTGCCGTTATTGTGGTTATCTCATCAACTTTCTCCTCTATTTTCTTAAGATCACTGTTAAAGCTGAAGATAATATCCTCAAGAATTCTTCTCGATTTAGCGTATTCACGGCTTGCGCTTCTGAGCCGCTTTAAGTAAACTAGCAGGAATATTGAGGTTATGCAGAAGAGAATTGAATATGCGATTGTTGCGACTTCATCCACGATATCACCCCCATGAGATCACACATCACGTGATTTTTATCATATCACTACTTGATCACATTCATAATAACTATTTTCGCTTAAATCGCTTACGGTTATGATGTCACAAAACTCTCGGAGGTAATTAACGCAGAAATACAGAAATGGTGTTGGAAAATGTCTCTTTGAATGTGACATCACATTATGTGATCTGTGAGGTCACGTCTTTTTGAAAGGGCCCTTGGCTTTGAAAGAGCGTATAGACTCTTCTCAATTTCCTCTTGGAGAGTTCGCAGTATCCTAACTTGTTCCTCATTTATCTCCCCGCTCTCCCATATATCTCTGTATTTGTCACAGTAAGCTCTGACCTTACTAGATATTTCAATATATGGATTTAGCTGTGGATCATCAAAAATACCTAAATATCCAAGAAGAATAATTGTATAAATCGATCTAATTACGTTTTTTCTAGCTTGGGCTAAGCTTCTGTTGAAGGATCCGCGGCTCACACCGGATTTTATCAGCCTTAACTTTGCCTTCTCCTCATAAACCATTTTTTTATCAACTATTTTTTCGGCTAAAATATCTATCAGGAAAGTTTCTATCTGCACTTTTGTCAAATTGCTATTTTTTAGCAGCACTTTGAAAATCGGGTCTTTATTTAGTTCAGTTAACCATCTCCGAACTTCTTCCTTTACGAGAAGTTCTACCACTTCCTATTTCCCCTCTTTTGAATACATTTTTGTATACGCGAAGAGATTTTAAGCTTTATCGTCCACCCTTTAAATTCTTGTGATATGTGATGCTTTGGAACAGTTATTAATCACAGTACCCTTCCTAAACCTTTAAGAATAGAGAAACAATATTCTTAAAATATTAATCAAGTGCTGGGGCTAGAGATGGGTAGAAGGAGGAGAAAAGTAATTCGAATACCAAAAAAGAAGTTACCGAAGGTTTTTCTATGCCCTAAATGTGGTCAACAATCAATAAGAATCGAAATCCTTGACGAAAGCGCGGGAGGAAGCGGGAGAAAGGCTGTGATCCAATGTGGCAATGTAAACTGTGGATATATGAAAGAGATGCAGGTGAAACCATACTTCAAGGAAATCGACATATACTGTCAATTTATAGATGAATTTTACGGAGTATAGCGGAGGGCATCAAATGATTGGTAAGGTCGAGAAGTATTTATTGGAGAGGATTCATAGTGAAGGAGCAATTCATATGACTCTTATTGATCCTGAAAGAGTAACTCCGGAAACAGCGGCTATGATAGCTGGTGACAGCGAATCCCTTGGGTCAGCGGCCATAATGATTGGCGGTACAACACTAGTGTCGCAGGAATTGCTTAACAAAGTTGTCAGGGCTATTAAGGAGTCGGTAAGCATTCCCGTAATATTATTTCCAAATAATATTACTGGTATCAGCGAATATGCTGATGCAATATGGTTTATGTCGCTTCTTAATTCAGCCGATCCATACTTTATTTCCGGAGCCCAGGTTCTTGCAGCGCCAATCGTTAAGAAGCTTAAATTAGAAGCCATTCCACTTGGATATATTATTGTTGGCGAAGGAGGCTCCGCGGGCGTTATTGGTAAGGCATGCCCAATCCCATATAATAAGCCTGAGTTAGCTGTTGCACATGCATTAGCTGCACAGTTTCTCGGCATGAGGTTTGTTTATCTAGAGGCTGGGTCAGGTGCTAGCCGCCCAGTTCCTGCGGAGATGATTAAGATGGTTAAAGAGACTATAGACATAAAGTTGATTGTTGGCGGAGGCATAAAGACTGGTGCTCAAGCTGAAAGGGCTGTTGGATCTGGTGCTGATATACTGGTAACGGGAACCGTGACTGAGGGCTGCAGAAGGGAGGAAGTTAAAAATAAAATTAGCGAAATAATTGGGAGCGTAAGAGAGGGGGCCAAAGTTAAACTTGAGAGGTGAAGAGATTTTTGACTTCCTTTGAACATTATTTTGAGGCTTTGAAGAAGATCTTAGGGAAAGAGGACTTATATAATATTTGGCCTGATTTTGAGCCTGAATACGATGAGCGCGAGTATGCTTGGACAACATTAAAGGGGTTAGGTGAATCCTTACTTCTAAATTGCGGTCAATGTGATGGTCCATCTGATATGAGACATAACAGATGTAAGGCGTGCGTCGAAAGAAGAAAGGAAATAGCTAATAGGACCTATGAGAAGGTTATGGGCCGCCCAATAGAGAAGTGGAACGCCATCATCCTCTGTAGAATTCATGTTGAGTAGCGTTGGCCAGATATGGAGACTCTAAATAACATAAGCCAAGAGTATCAAAAGTACTTTTCAAGTCTATTTAAGGCTTTAGAAGAAGTATACGAGGTCGCCAAAAAGGCTAGGGCTAAGGGTCTAGATCCAAAACCACACCCAGAAATAGAGATAGCGAGCGATTTAGCCAGTCTCGTCGAGGGCTTTATTGGTTTACCGGGCATTGCTGATAGGATAAGAGAATTGTCAAAAATTATGTCGAGGGAAAGAGTTGCATTTAAGATAGCTGAGGAGATAGTTCGGGGAAGATTTGGAGATCTAGGCGAGGAGAAGGCCGCAGACTTAGCCATTAGGACTGCGCTTGCGGTGCTAACTGAAGGCGTAACTGCAGCGGTTTACTCTGAGGGTATAGCTAAAGTTGCCATAAAAACGAATATTGATGGGTCTAGGTACTTAGCTGTCTACTTCGCTGGTCCAATACGTTCAGCCGGTGGAACCGAGGCGGCGCTGACGCCGGTAATCGCGGACTTTGTTCGCAGACTGCTGGGTTTAGACAGATATAAGCCTACCAGAGAAGAGATAGAACGTTTTATTGAAGAGCTGCGCCTATACGAGAGAGAAGTCGGTCGATTTCAGTATAGTGTTTCAGACGAACAGGTGAGATTTTCACTGAGGAACATTCCAATCGAGATCACTGGAACTCCATCGGATCCGGTTGAGGTTTCATCATATCGAGATTTGCCGCGTGTAGAAACTAATCGTGTAAGAGGAGGGGCGCTTAGAGTTATAAATGACGGCATTATTGGAAGGGCTGCAAAGGTTCTGGCAGTAGTGGAAGATCTCGGGATGCAAGGTTGGGAGTGGCTTAAAGACATTAAGGAGATAAAGGGTAAATCCTCACTTGGCTTTATGGAGGAGGTTCCAGCTGGAAGACCAATACTGTGTTTTCCATCGAGAAATGGCGGATTTAGACTGCGCTACGGTAGGTCAAGGAATACTGGCTTGGCCGCGATTGGCGTACATCCATTGACGATGATGACGCTTCAAAATTTCCTTGCAGGCGGCACTCAGCTTAAAATTGAGACTCCTGGTAAATCCGGCGTAGTTATGCCAGTAGACTACATAGAGCCGCCAGTCGTTAAGCTTAGAAATGGATCTGTTGTGAAAGTTTCATACGAAAATATAGACTTGGTTAGAAGGGAGACTGAGAAAATTCTATTCTTGGGGGATATTCTGATAAGCTTTGGAGACTTCCTCTATAATAACAAGGCGCTCCTACCCTCCGGATACACTGAGGAATTTTGGTGCGAAGAGCTCCGTGAGATTATCACCAGAGACTTCAATGGGAGCATAGATGAAGCCGCCTCAAAGGCCGGGGTTCCTCCAGCTATGATAAAAAGCTTTTTAGACGATCCATTCAACAATAAGCCTAGTATCCAGGAAGCTGTTCTTTTAAGCAGGGCACTTAATATCCCCCTACATCCATCTTACACGTTTTTCTGGTCTAACATTGATGTTGAACATCTTATGAAAGTTAGGAAATGGCTGCTTTCCTCAGAGGTTAACTATGAGGGTGATTTAATAGCCAAGATAGAGGGCCATCTTATCCCAGATATAAAGGAGGTTCTGGAGGAAATATGTGTTCCACATAGAATCACCATCAATAAGAAGATAATTATTGAGGGGTCCGATGCGCATGCTTTTGCATTATCTCTTGGAATACATAGTCCCAATAACGAGGTTTCCAGAAACCTATCAGTTTTAGAGAATCTATCAAGTCTCAGCGACTTGATAATCAGAGATAAAGCCCCAACATTTATAGGCACTAGAGTCGGTCGACCTGAGAAAGCTAAAGAGCGCGAGATGAAGCCACCTGTTCACGTACTCTTCCCCGTCGGCTTAAGCGGGGGATCACAAAGAAATTTGATGAAAGCTTACGGCAAGAGAACCATCAGGGTTGAACTCATCAGTAGGATCTGCCCAAAATGCCAAACACTCACTTTCAAAAGAATATGCTCTGAATGCGGCTCTGAAACACAAATTAGGTTTGTCTGTCCAAAATGCGGTCGAAGTCTTTCCACGAATGAATGCCCCGTTTGTAAGGTTGAAGCCAGAAGTTTCTGCCCGCAGATGATATTTATTAAGGGTTTAATCGATGAAGCTTGTCAAAAAATTGGCTTTAAGCCGGATCAAGTTAAGGGCGTTAAGGGCTTAACCAATAAAACGCGCACTCCGGAACCCCTTGAGAAGGGGATTTTGAGGGCGAAATATAACCTCTCAGTTTACAAAGATGGCACCATAAGATTTGACGCTACAAATGCCCCCCTAACACACTTTAAGCCTTCTGAAGCAGGGGTTTCAGTGGAGAAACTTCGAGAGTTAGGTTATACACAAGATTACCTCGGCAACCCGCTAAGTAATCATGATCAGATCTGTGAGCTTAAAGTTCAAGACGTCATAATTCCATGGAAGTGTGCTGAATATTTGGTGGCTGTTGCGAATTTTATAGATGAATTGCTCCAGAAACTCTATGATCTACCACCATTCTATAATGTGAGTAAACCTCAAGATCTAGTTGGCAAACTAGTGATAGGCATAGCGCCCCACACCTGTGCGGGGGTCTTAGGTAGAGTTATAGGTTTCACTAAGCTGAATGTTTGCTTAGCACATCCATTCTGGCACTCAGCTAAGCGGAGGGACTGCGACGGTGATGAAGACAGCATAATATTGGCCTTAGATGCTTTTCTAAACTTTTCCAGAGAATACCTCCCGGATCAGATAGGTGGAATAATGGATTCACCGCTCTTCATAATTCGCATGGTTGTTCCAGAGGAAGTTCAGAGGCAGGCTCACGAATTCGATGTGGCTGACAAGTATCCACTAGAATTTTATAGAGAATCCTTTAAGGGTACACCAGCTAGAGAAATAATTAACCTCATTGACATTGTTAAGCATAGGTTTAAGTCCGAATCTCGCCTCCAAGGCTTCATGTTCACTATTCCAACATCGAATATTGAGGCCGGCAACAGAGAAAGTGCATATAAAACTCTGAAAAGGATGACTGATAAGCTAAATGCTCAATTAGGTCTTGCGGAGAAAATTAAGGCTGTTGACGCCAAAGTTGTTGCAGAAATAGTCTTAAACACACATTTTATCCGCGATATCTCTGGAAATTTGAGGGCGTTTGCAACACAGAGTTTTAGATGCAAGAGGTGTAATAGGCGCTTTAGACGTGTACCGCTAAAGGGCGTTTGTTCTGAATGCGGCGGTGAGCTGACGCTGACCGTCCATAGGGGTGCAATAGAGAAATATCTGGAGGACGCTTGGCGTCTCGTGAAAAAGTATGGTATGTCAGACTATTACGCTCAGCGTCTGGTCTTGATAGGGGAGGAGATAAACTCGCTCTTTGAAAGTGGAAAAAGCGTTAAACAATCTAATCTCTCATTTTTCTTAAATAAGAACAACTAATATAAATGCCGCCTGCCGTACAGCAATGTTATTTTTTCGGTCTATATCTGCTCGATTTTTCCTCTTAAGGCTTCTATGAAAATAGGTGCGACAGATACCTTGGCGTACTTATTTGATACGCTGTCTGTTCCAGCTATCTCTTCAACCCCGCTTTCAATAATTATCCTCTCAGCTTCTCCTACGAGCAGCGCGTGTGATGCTCCGACAAAAACTCTTTTTACACCCTGCTCCTTAAGTATTTTGGCAGCATTTGCCACAGTTTTGCCAGTACTTATTATGTCATCGATTATAAGGGCATCCCTCCCGCGAACATTTAACTCTTTTGCAAAAGTAACTATCTCCCCAGTATACCTATCCCTCCTCTTTTCTAAGGAATTCCATTCGGCTCCAATTGCTTTAGACGCATGCTCCGCTCTCTTCCTAGCCATTTCCTCATCGTCAGGCGCTATGACAAGAGGATCATTTAAATCAACTCTGCTGGCGAAGTATCTCGCCAGTTCACCGGAAGCTGTTAAATTGTATGTTGGTATATTATACATTTTCAATACATCTTCATTATGCACGTCAACGGTGTATAGGGCATCGACGCCTAAGCCCTCAATTATTTCCGCCATCAGCGCCGAGCTCAGGCATTCGCCCTCCAGGAATCGCTTATTCTGCCGACTATACGCGAGATACGGTATGAAGACTCTTATTGTTTCCGCGCCGAGTTCTCTTGCGGTATGAAGGATTAAAAATAGCTCCATCGCATGGATGTCTTGAGGTGGACATAGACTTTGTACGACTAGGAGGTGCTCGCCTGAAATCTCTTCCTCAAATTTAAAATAGAATTCTCCATCCGGAAAACGTTTCATCTTGACGTTAACTAATGGAGCATTTAAAGCCTCACTTATTCTCTGGGATAATTCTATGGAGCTTGGGCCGCCTATTATCTTCAACTTTTCATCCTCCAGGAGCAAGTAAGGTTTATAGCAGGTTAAACATAAATTCTTTGCTTTAACCTTTTAGGACGTGGCAATTTAACATATAAAGCTTTTATATACTAAGTTGCCAGATCTACCTTTTAAGGGGCTGGAGAAGTTATTAGTCTTGGTAGCTCCAGGAAGCTAGTGGGCTTAAATGGTCGTTTACACTATAGGTTACTGGGGTAGAACTATTCTGGAGTTTATCGATGTATTAAGGGAGAACAACATTACAGTTGTTGTAGACGTTAGACGCTTCCCGAAGAGCAGCGATGTGAACTTTAACAGAGAGAATCTGGAGAGATATTTGCTGGAGCATAGAATAAAATATATGTTTTTAGGCGAGGCTCTGGGAGGTTTTGTGAGGGGCGGCTATGAGAAGTATATGGAGACAGAGAAGTTTAGAGAAGGCTTCAAAGTCCTCATTAAACTTGTCGAGAGCGAAACCGTTGCAATAATGTGTAAGGAGCGAAAAGTTGAACACTGCCATAGGCGTTTCATAGCTCGATGTCTAGAAGATCTAAGCATAGAGGTTAAACATGTTTAACCCGGAACAGAACGTGGCGTCCTAAGTTTGCTGTTGACTAGTTAAGTTAAGTCCAAGTATTTATGTCCCTTATTGTGTTTCCTTAGGTATTGTCTAGCTGCATCCTCCAGTCCCTCTATGCTTTGGTATGTGTGGTTTGTGCATATATTTTTCTTAAGCATCATGATTCTGCCTTCGACCTCGTTTAGGCTGGGCGAGTACTTAGGCAGATAGAAGGGGTTTATCTCCCTATGCCTCTCGAGGAAAAGCCTCGTCTCCCGGCTCCTATGGATCGTAGCGTTGTCTATGATTAGGATAAGCCCTTGCCTCCTCATATGCCTGAGGAGACTTTTAAGATGATCCTTAAACTCCCTTCGGATGTTGTATAGGGCCTTTTTGGAGGGCTAAAGCATTGTTATGAAGACATTTCATTCCCTCCAGTCGTAGGGGCCTCCCTCTGCTCGCCTCTAGGCATCCATCCCGGTCCTATTATGGGGTTAAGCTCAAGCCACGCCTCATCCTCGAAGGCTATGCCTTTTTTAGAAGATCTGAGTCAGAATTCTTATAGCCTTCCAATATCTTTTCCCTCTCCCCCCCGGGTCTTGGCTCCTAACCACGGCTTTAAGCCTTTTATAGACGATCCCAAGATCTTTCAAGATGAGCAATGGATTTACTTATCTTTATCCCAAGCTCCCTGGATAGGTGCTCCGCCAGGGTTCTCATTCCTAAGGTAGCCGAAGGCCCCGGCCCTTTAAGGGCTGCCTCAGCTATAGCCTTCCTCTGATCTCCAGTTATCTTAGGCCTTCTTCACGGAGGGGCTTACGCCTCAAGCCTTCTATGCCCTATAAGCCTCTATCCAGCGGTCCTCCTTGATACGCCAAGCATACTGGCGATGTCATGGCTTGACGCCCCTAGCCCTAATGGCTAAGGACCGCCTATACCCCCTTATCGCCCTCAGCCATAAGCCTTCTCAATCCTTCCTCCTCAGTCTCAGATACCACCAATGGTACAGTGCGTCTCAAAATAGGCAGCCAACTTAATAAAGGACTCGGCTACTTGGACTTAACTTAAATGTCACGCCCATACCTTGTCTCAAGCGTATCTTCAAAATGGCATAATCTTCATTATTTAAGGCTCAGGCACCCTTTGTAACTTGACCAGCCGAACAATAATCCGCTAAGTTGCCACCGGAACCGGATAAAGATTAATAAATGTGATCTGTTAAATAAATTGAAAGGTGATCTTATATGGTGATACGCGTTGCAATTAACGGTTTTGGCAGGATTGGTAGACTGTTCTTCAGAGCTATTGTTGAAATGGATGCAATGAAGGATATAGACGTTGTCGCTGTAAACGATTTAACGGACGCGAAGACTTTGGCCCATCTGCTGAAATACGACTCAGTTCACGGCAAGTTCCCAGGCACCGTTGAATCTAAAGACAATAGCATAATCGTTAATGGCAAAGAGATAAAGGTTCTCTCCCAAAAAGATCCAGCATTGCTCCCATGGAAGGATCTTGGCATTTATTTGGCTGTTGAGTCCACTGGGCTATTCACTGATAGGGCTAGTGCTTCGAAGCATCTTCAGGCTGGTGCAAAGAAGGTTCTAATCACCGCCCCAGCAACGGAGCCGGATATAACGATTGTTTATGGAGTAAACCATGATCAATACGATCTTGATAAACACAATATTATATCGAATGCCTCATGCACAACAAACTGTGTAATACCGATGGTTAAGGTTCTCCAAGAGAACTTTGGCATTAAATCGGCTCTGATGACTACAGCCCACGCTTATACAAACGATCAAAGAGTTCTAGACTTAGTACATAGGGATCTCCGCAGGGCTAGGGCTGCAGCCTTAAACATTATACCTACAACTACTGGTGCCGCTAGGGCTTCAACAATGGTTTGGCCGGAGCTTAAGGGTAGGATTGATGGCATAGCTCTTAGAGTTCCAGTTCCAAATGTTTCAATATGTGATCTAACGGCAGCGTTAGCGAAGGATGTCACGAAGGAGCAGGTTAATGAAGCCTTTAAGAAGGCTGCTGAAGGGCCACTCAAGGGTGTATTGGCTTATACTGAGGACCCAATTGTATCCATGGATGTAAATCACACGTCATATTCATGCATAGTTGATGGGCTATGCACGATGGTTGCCGGCGGAAACCTCGTCAAGGTCCTCGGCTGGTACGATAATGAGTGGGGCTTCTCCTGCAGGCTAGTTGACGTTGTAAAGATGATTGGAGAGAAGGCTGGTTTACTCTAAGCCGCAGCGGCGTCAATCATAAAACTCATATCTACTTTATTTTATTTTAAAGTGAGAATAGGAGGATTAGACATGCCGAAGTTTTTAACCCTTGATGATTTTGATGTTAAAGATAAAGTTGTCCTTGTAAGGGTTGACTTCAACTCGCCGGTTGATCCGCAGACCAAGAAGATTATTGATGACACGAGGATTAGAGCCCATGGCGAAACCACAATAAAGGAGCTTTCTGAAAGGGGAGCAAAGGTAGTCGTATTAGCCCACCAGGGGAGGCCAGGTGACCCGGATTTTATACCCTTGGAACAGCACGCCCAGATACTGAGTAAAATACTTGGTAAGCCAGTGAAATTTGTAGATGACGTTTATGGCGAGATGGCGAAGAAGGCTATAAGGGAGCTTAAGAGCGGCGAGATACTTGTCCTAGATAACGTTAGAAACTTTCCGAGGGAAGCTAAGGATGCTCCGCCCGAGGAGCACGCGAAATCGGAGCTCGTGGTTAACCTCGCGCCTCTGGCAGATCTATTTGTGAACGATGCCTTCGCCGCGGCCCATAGAAGCCATGCTTCGATCGTGGGCTTTACGGTTGTTCTACCAAGCGCCGCTGGAAGAATAATGGAGAGAGAGCTTAAAGCCCTTGGCAGGGTTATGGAGAACCCTGAGAAGCCATGTATATATATTCTTGGCGGAGCTAAAGCAGATGACTCGCTTAGAATATCAAAGTATGTTCTAGACAATAATATTGCAGACTATGTTTTAACTGCTGGAGTAACTGGCCACTTATTCTTAGTGGCTAAAGGCTATAATCTTGGTAAGCCTAACATGGAGCTGCTTGAGAAGAATAAGCTGCTGGATCTTGTCCCTGGAATAAAGGAGCTGATTGAAAAATATTCGGGGAGAATTGAGGCTCCAGTTGATTTAGCCGTTGAGGTTGAAGGAAGGAGGAAGGAGATATCTTTAAGCGAGTTGCCGATGGATTACCCAATATATGATATTGGAGCAAATACAATTAAGAAGTATACGGAGCTAATAGTGAAAGCTAAATCCATAGTATTCAGTGGACCGCCAGGAGTCTTTGAGAAAGAAGAATTTAGAAAGGGGACAAAGGCCCTGTTTGAAGCAATAGCTACCTCAAAAGCCTTCTCACTGGTCGGCGGTGGACATAGTATAGCGGCCGTTCAAAGCCTAGGATTAGCTGACAAGATGAGCTACATAAGCACTGCTGGGGGAGCCTTAATAGAATTCTTGATGGGCAGGAAGCTACCGGGAGTAGTAGCCCTGGAAGAAGCTGCAAAAAGAAGAAATCGTTAAAAGACTTGATTTTCAATTTTTTTATTGCGCCTTATGCCTTTAGCAATTATATTCATCTATAATCTTTTTGCGATATCGAAGGCTTAGAGTAGGCTCTGCGAGCGAATAGAATGGTGATCTAGACATGCCGAAAAGAGCGTGAAAGTAAATTTCAGTCTTCCTTATCATTCATATTTTAGGGTCGAGACCACGTTGATATTCGCCATATATACTCCTAGTATTAGGCCGCTTGGTAAAATTGTTGAGATTATGAAGAGCGCTGAGTCATATATGGTGCCTATGGACAGATTTAGAGATGCTGAGAATGGAGCAATACTGCTCAGGTAGTATGAAAATGCTTTTAGAGCAGTCGGCATCATAAGTGTGCATAGTAGTGCCGAGAATAATCCTAGAACCAAAATTTTGAAGGTTATCATAATTATACATGCTGTTCTACTTGCGCCTAAGGCCCTGAGCGTCGCTATCACAACTCTCTCTTCATTTATGTCTTGCGCGGAAATAGCAAATATTAAAAGTATTGAAGTTATCCATGTAAAGCTTATCATTACGCCTGCGGCTGTCTGAAAAGTATCTGTCAGTATGTCAGATAGAATATTAATTACCCCGGATTTATCAATGTCCCAGAGGTATCCTCTAATCCCTCTTCTTATATTCCTCATTAAATTGTTTATGTCTGCCCCCTCTCTAAACTTAATGGCTACCGCATTAACTTTATCTTCAGCTCCATCTATTGATTGAATTGTGTTTAACGATGTTATTAATACATTAAATATTGGGTCTCTTCTAACTCCAACCACCGAAGCCTCTAGGCTAGTCTTCTCAGTTGATATCACAAGGTTATCCGTCACCCTGACATCCAGCATTCTAGCCAAGTTTTCGGGCAGTATGAGGGTGTTTTCAGACTCCACGATACGTCTGCCGTCGACGAGCGGATAATTGAAGCATGAGGCGTTAACAGGTAATCCTATCGAGAGAATAGTGTAATCTTTCGCCTTGAGATACCGATAATATGCAAATTCAATTTTACTTATCTCGTTTAAGAAGGGTTCGAGTTCCGCCATCAGCATTGATGAGTTCAGAGGTCTGCTTAGACATAATATAAAGTCGAAGTTTAGTGCATCCGACGTTTCCTGGAGTATGCTTTGTTGAGTTTCGGATGCAACAATTAACACCGAGTTTATAACGACGCTTATAGTTATGACCATTACAATAGATACTTCACGACCCTTCTTCCTGTTTAAGCTTCTTAGAGCGTACTTTATGAAGTACGGGTAGCTCTCAATTTTGGATTTTAAGCGTGCAGCCGCTGTGGGTAGTCCGGGAAAGCTTTTTATGGCTTGGATTACGGGCATCTTTGCAACTGGGATTACTGGGGGAATCGCTGAAAGGATCGAGAAGATTACCCCCATAAATGTATGGGTTAAGAGTAGAACTCTATTTTGAACTAATATTTCGGGTAAAGAGTTTACTATGAAGCATGTTCCCTCAATAATTAAGCTTAAAGAGGCGAAGCCATACAATATGGCTCTAGCCGCAATAACTCCTAAGAGCGACCCCATAAAGCCGCTTATAGAACCTAAAAGCGCGCCCCGAAAAATATATATTGCTAGGATAGCGCTGCCAGTTGCGCCTAGGGCTCTTAGTTCCCCCAAGTATCTATATTCCTGCGTTACCATGAGACTCATTGAGGCATATATAAGCGCTAGGCTTATTGCGAAGATTGAGAAGCCGATTAAGGATATAAGCGAGACCAGGTAGTTGTAGTATGTTTTGGTCTCTATGAATGGAACAACTTTTCCCTCAAGAGATATATGCGCCATAATTCCATGAAGCCTAAATTCCTCGCTTAGATTATTCATTGCCTCTGTGAGATTGCAGCCTTCCCTAACCTTAACTAATACTTGATTTATTGACTCTCCAAGGTTCGAGATGTTTTGTAAAACTTGGAGGGGTATGAGCGCGTAGGCTACGGAACTCCCATACCACCTGGGCATCCAAACAGCCCTGCATGTTCCAACAGCTTTTAAAGTAATGTTTCCAGCGTTGGTTTTGATCAACAAGTCTTTTCCCAGAACATTTTCTCCATAATCATGTTCAGCAACCAGCACTTCCTCGTTCTCCTCAAAGAGTCTCCCTTTAACAATGGTCACCCTGTTCATTTTTAACGGCAAATCCACTCCTATGAGCAAAATATCAGTTTCTCTAGGCCAGCCCCTCAGATTATATGATTTAGTCCTATAGGTCAGTCTTAACTCATATTCCTTGATGTACTTCTCGCCGCCTATTATCTCCTCAACTACGCCTTTTGGCTGAATATTTATGTTAAGTGAGAAGTCCGCCATATTGGCCTCTTCAAGAGAGGCTTCCGCAAGAGATGGTATGCTCTCTAAGGCTATCCTCGTCCCAGAAATCAACATGAGGGCAATGGTCAGCATAATAATTGTTAAAAATGATCTTAAGGGATGCTTTATTAATCCTCTCACAGAATATCTAAAGTAAGGCTGCATCATCTTTAACTATCTCTCCATCGACTAGATTAACTATTCTATCTGCCGCTTTGGCTATCCGCTCATCGTGGGTTACGATTATTAAAGTCGTCTTTCGCTCCCTATTTATTTCACTCAGCAACTCAATTATTTCAGCCCCTGTCTTACTGTCAAGGTTCCCCGTTGGCTCATCACATAATAGCAGCGGCGGATCATTGATTAACGCTCTCGCTATGGCTACTCGCTGCTGCTCGCCGCCAGATAGTTGATGTGGAAAATGGTTAAACCTCTTCTCTAAGCCAACTCTAGCAAGAATTCTCTCAGCTTTAATTCTGGCGTCCTTAGGTTTTAAACCAGCTATTTCAGCCGGAACCATAACGTTCTCGAGGGCGGTGAACGTAGGGATTAAATTGAAAAATTGAAACACAAAGCCGACCTTTCTCGCTCTGAAGCGAGATAACTTCCTCTCACTAATTTTTACTATGTCTTCGCCATCAACGTATATTTTCCCAGATGTCGGCCTATCCAGCCCACCAATAACATTAAGCAGAGTAGTCTTCCCTGAGCCGCTCGGCCCAAAAACCGCAACAAACTCGCCCCTAGCAATACTAATACTTACATTTTTTAAAGCCGAGACTTCAACCTCACCAACCCTATAGACCTTGCCAACGTTAATGGCATTTACTATAGCATCCAACAATATGCACCAATTGCGAAACCATATATCTTTACCTCACTACATTTTTAAAGTCTTTTGTTCATAAACCTGTTCAGTGAAATGATCTTTCTCATCGAAATCAGGCGGGTTACCCAAAATCTAGTGTAACAGAAAACATTAAATTTTGCCTTAACCACCAAAATATTTTTGGGGCCGGTAGTTCAGTCTGGTATGAACGCCTGACTTGCACTCAGGAGGTCGGGGGTTCAAATCCCCCCCGGTCCACTAAGCGAAACTTAGGTACTTTTCATCAGCTTGCGGAATATTTTAATTAGCCCATTTGATTACCCTACTTTTTCTCCTCTAAATAGTTGAGTGGATTTTTTGTGAACTTGCTGTATTCTTTTTCAACTTTCTTTATGTCCCATCGCTCTATTTCAGTGTACTTTTGAGTTGTGGATTCTCAAATTTCTAAAATAACTCAAGCGCTCAAACAAGTGAATAGTCTAATCCCAATCTTCATTTTTAACTACGCTCTTTAATAAGATTTTTGTGGCTGCTCCTTATGTTTCTTTATGGATGTTCTTGATCTTCTTTCGAGTGAGTTTGCTTGTTCAAGGCTTTTTAGGGCTGTTAGGTGGCGTGGTGGCGTTTA
>Ga0105158_1000287_pt1 | contig 22119 bp, 16 predicted proteins | sample LHCtaG_FD_81567 | JGI IMG/M metagenome (GOLD analysis project Ga0105158, IMG submission 81567) | Hot spring microbial communities from Little Hot Creek, USA to study Microbial Dark Matter (Phase II) - LHC4sed_matched | ecosystem: Environmental > Aquatic > Thermal springs > Hot (42-90C) >...
GTTTAAAGAATTTTACATCTATGCCTTGGCTTGCTATCCCTTCAGCTATGGCTCTAGCCATGGCGGTTGTGCTTCCCCACATGCTGTCGTAAACTATGACTATCTTATTCTTCGATAAGCCCTCGCTCCAATCCTTATAGGCTTTAATTATTTTCATGGGATTGGAGCGCCAGATTATTCCATGGCTTGGGGCAATCAACCTTATCGGAATCCCCATTGATGATAATTCTTGAATTTTCCTTATAATTAGGGGCGCAAGGGGCATGAGGATGTTGGCGTAGTATTTTGCCGCTTCCTCCATCAAAACGGATTCTTCAACCTCGTCGTCAAATCTTTCGGATGTTGCAAGGTGCTGACCGAAAGCATCGTTAGGCATTAAAATTCCTTCACCAGTTATGTACGTGAACATGCTGTCAGGCCAATGCAACATTGGCGCCTCAATAAAAGTCAGCGTTCTTTTTCCAAGCTTCAGCTGGTCGCCGGTTCTGACCGTTTCCACATTAATTTCTTCGCCGTAATGTTTTATTAGGCCTTCTTTCCCTTTTGGGGAAGCCACTACTTTTGCGTTTTTTGCAAGTTTGATTATTTGCGGTAAGGCGCTTGAATGATCCATTTCAACATGGTTTATGATAATGTAGTCGAGTTTATCAGGACTTAGAATCTCACTGATATTTCTTGCTAGCTCAGCGTAGAACGGATATTTTACAGTGTCAACTAAAGCTGTTTTTTCATCTTTTATTAGATAGGCGTTATATGTTGTCCCACGCCTAGTGAGGTATCCATGGAAATCCCTAATATTCCAATCTACCACGCCCACCCAAAAAACATCTTTGCTTATCTCAACACCAACCATTTTCAAGTACACCCCATATTAAATATTCACCCTATGATCTAATGAATTTTCTTGCTATAATGATGAAAACTTTAAGGTTTATATAGATTCAATGTTTAAGCAGAACCCTGGTTGTTTCGAATGGTAATTGTGGAACTAAACCAAAACAACTGGGAAGAAGAGGTTGGTCGTTCAAACATTTTAACTTTAGTCTATTTTTGGCACCAGCAGTGTCCATGGTGTAGACGGCTTACACCCATCATTGAAAAGTTGGCTGAAGAATATTTAGGAAAAGTAAAATTTGCAAGGTTAAACGTTTTAGAGTCGCCTTCAAATCAAGAATTGGCAACGGGCCTAGGAGTCATGGGCACTCCCACCTTAATTTTCTTCTGCGGCGGGCGTCTTTTAATGCAAATTGTGGGATACACTGGAGGGGAGGATCTGAGGAAGGTTATCAACGATATGCTTCAAAGATATCGAACCTGTCTCCTGCAAAGCACAGACCTCAGAAGTTACATTGTTTAAACAAACCTGCTGTTTCATGTCACCCTTAACTCCTTGAGGAAAATATCAATATCGGTTATTGGCGAACCTGCATCATCGCAGATTTTTTGTTTCGCCGGCGGGTTTTCAATATAGAATGGTATCCTTTGGGTTATGCGTTCCTGGAATGTGGGGAGCAGTTCATTCTTATAGAAGACCCCAATTGGGATTTTATCACCCCACTCCCTCGCTTTTTCCATGGCAGCAATTTTTTTATCAAAATCTTTACTCAAATCATGTACAACGGGGTCGTAGCCTACCTCTTCCAACTTGTAAAGCCTCGGCGTTGGTTTACCAGTTTTAGGATCCACACTATCTTCGCCGGCATACCACTCCTTAGTATTTATGTCATTATATGTTGGACAAGGCTGCAGTACATCGACTAGGGCTAATCCCTTGTGTAGGATTGCCTGTTTTATTATTTCTTTCAAGTGTTTGGTGTCGTAGGCGTAGGCTCTTGCAACAAAAGTGTAGCCCGCTGCAAGAGCGATGGTCAGCGGGTTTACAGCTTCATTAATGTTTGGCCTTGGAATTGCCTTAACTTTTAAGCCCAACCTGAGTGTTGGCGAGGCCTGTCCCTTAGTAAGTCCATAAACCCCATTATCATGTATGAGATAAGTTATGTCCATGTTTCTCCTTCCTGCATTGACAAGGTGGCCTATGCCTATTCCAAGTCCATCGCCATCTCCGCCTATGGCTATAACCTCTAAATCTGGATTTGCAATCTTTATTCCTTGCGCAAAGGGTAGAGTTCTGCCATGAAGCACGTGAACTCCATTAGCTTTTACGAAATGGGGCACTTTACCAGAACAACCTATTCCGGAAACCAGCACAACCCTGTGGGGTTCAAGGCCTAGTTCCGCTAGAGCCATCTGCAAAGCCGCAAGTATACCGTAGTTTCCGCATCCCGGACACCAGTCAACGAAAACATCGGTTTTAAAGTCTTGCCATTTAAGCGCCATAAGTCAACACCTGCCTTTTAGGCGCCCTACCATCCAAAACAAGTTTTAAGGCATCATAAACCTCTGTGGTAGTCATTGGTCTACCGTTATATTTAACTATTTGAAAGTCCATGGGTATTCCAGTTTTCTCAGTTATAATTCCGCCAAGCTGCCCCGAATAGTTCATTTCAACATCGATGATTCTCTCAGCCTTTTGAAGAATTTCCTTTATATGCTCTCCTGGAAGGGGATGCACCATTCGAACCTGCAGAAAACCTAAACTGTAGCCTTCTCCGGACAACCCATTTAAGGCTTCAACTATTGCGCCTTTTGGAGAACCCCAGCTTACAATCATGTTTTTGGCGTTCGGCTCTCCGAAAAAGTTAATTTTCTCTGCTATCGGCACCTCTCTTTCAATGGTTTCAAGCTTTTTCATGCGCTTTTCCATCATTCTAATCCTGTTATGCGGCTCCTCACTTATGTGCCCATACTCGTTATGCTCGTCACCAGAGTGCCAGTGCACGCCATTCCTTGTTCCGAGCAAAACGCGGGGCGAAATCCCAGATTCGGTGAAGGTAAAACGCTTGTATTCTACGCCCTCAAGCATTTTTTCATCTAAAATTTTGCCCCGATGGATTCTGACCTTACTAATGTCAAAGACTGGAAAAGTTTGGGAACTATTAGCAAGCGCCTTATCTATAAGGTGGATTACGGGCAGCTGGAATCTTTCAGCATAGTTGAAGGCGTTTACCGCGTCGTAAAAGCATTCTCTAATGTCGCCTGAAGCTAGAACTATGCGGGGGAACTCGCCATGTCCGGCGTGAATAGCAAATCTCAAGTCATCCTGCCCGTGCCTTGTGGGAAGCCCGGTAGAAGGAGCGCCTCGCTGATAATAGGTTATGACAACCGGCACCTCGTTATGACCAGCCCAAGATAATCCCTCAACCATTAGGGAGAATCCAGGTCCAGAAGTTGATGTTGACGCTCTAGCACCGGCTAGAGCTGCCCCTGAAGCCATATTTATAGCTGCAATTTCATCCTCCGTCTGGAGCACAACCACACCGGCTTCCATTCCTGAAACTTTTGTGGAGAGAATTTCATGGGCTTCTATGTATTCGCTCTCATCTGCCGCTGGGGTTATTGGGTAATAGGTTTGAACCCTACATCCGCCAAGAACTTTGCCAATTGCAACAGCCTGGTTTCCTGAAAGAAAAATTCTCTCCTCATTCACAGATATTTTTGGGAGGCGGTAACCAAAGTCCTTGGAAAAATTGTTTTTTGCATAATCGTATGCGATTTCCAATGCAAGGAGGTTCATTTCAACGATTTTCGGCTTTTCTCCAAAAACATCCTTTATGGCCTTCTCAATCAGAGTAACGTCGTATCCTAATAGTCCAAAGGATATGCCAATCGTCAGCACGTTTATCATTCGCGTAATTTTACTTAATTTTTCTATTCCAAGCTTATCTGCAACATCTTTAAGCAGCTCCAGGTATGGAACTTTAAAAACGTGGATGCCCTCCTTCCTAGCATATTCAAGCAGATCTGCTAAACGGTCGCCTATGCCATTTTCTTTCAAAAATTCCTTAAAAATGGACTTAAATTCCAAGGGTAATGTGGGAATCTCTAAAATCTTGGTTTCCAATTGGTTTTGATCAACTATTATTCCGCCATTAGGAACAATTTCAGTTATATGCCTAACAACAGTTTCAGCGTCAAAGGCCGCCAACATGTCCACATCGTTCACATTAGCTGAAACCTCACTGCTTGAAACCCTTAAATGGAAGTAGCTATGCAATCCTTTTATGTTTGAATGATACTCACGGCGTCCATAAACGTATAAGCCGCCATAACCGCATGCCCTCCCAAAAATGTTCGCAGCTGTGTCAACTCCGCTTCCTTGCGGTCCGCCTGCCATCCAATTAAAACCCTTATCCATACAAATAACCCGCAAAATTTTATTATTTGAAGTCTTTACCCGCCAGTGGCTTTATCAGAGCCTATGCAACACTCGCAACAGCAGGATTCGCCGCAATAGGGGCACACGCATTTGCAATCATCAATGGGGTTGCCGCATCTATCGCATATAGGTTCAGATTCCTCAGAATTCAATACCTTTTCACCACTATTTTCTTGACGCTTATAAAATTAAATTTTCCGCAAGATTGAATATTAGTTTAGGAATCCACGTTGCAAATGCTTTTATATTCCGTTTAAGGTAAATTGTAAGATAACGGTTTGCTGTTCTGGAGGTGAAATATCTTGGCGAAAAAGGGTGAGAAATATAAGTGCGAAAAATGTGGGCTTGTAGTCGTTGTGGATGAAGATTGCGGATGCACTGAATGCGACTTAATTTGCTGTGAGGTACCGATGAAACCAGTAAAGGCTAAAGCCAAAAAATAGCGTTTCACAATTCGATAATAGATAAGCTTTTTTATTTAGCAATGGGGAATGCAATTGTATCAAATTATTGCTTTATTAAGTTTGGTTTTGCAATTCGTTATAATTGATTAATCATAGCGAGCTTGATTATGAAAAGAAGAAACAGGATTCGAGCTCATGGGATAACCATGCTTATAGCTGTTGTTGTTCACTCGGTAACCATATTGGCGGTCATGGTGCCTTCCTTTTCTTCGGGTTTAATAACCTATGTATTAGAAAATTTTGCAAAGCCCATATCTATGATATCAATTTTCCATGGAATCACGGGACTTTTGGCTTGGCTCTTGGGCATATGGATTGTTGCTGTTTGGCATTTAAGTCCATCAACACAAGCTTGTTATAAAAAGAAGGTTGCAATGCGGTTTACTCAGCTTTAACTTTCAGAAAAATACTACGTAAAGATGGAAACAAGGCTTAAGCAAAATAAATCTTACACGACAGGCATGTTATATGGCTGGTAGACAGTATGATTGACTTGGATAGGTTTGCCGATGAGTGGGGACCTGAAAAAATAGTCCAGGTTTATGATCCCTCAACAGGAATGAAGGGAATACTTGTTATAGACAACACTGCTCTGGGGCCAGGCAAGGGTGGCATTAGGATGACCCCTACCGTGAGTGTTGAGGAGATTTTCAGACTTGCAAGGGTCATGACTTGGAAATGCGCCCTAGCAGAGTTGCCATTTGGAGGGGCAAAATCAGGAATAATAGCGGATCCAAAAAGGATGTCGAAAGAAGAAAAACTGGCATTAGTCAAGGCTTTTGCCATAGCTTTGAAACCCCTATCACCTAGCCAGTATATTGCGGCTCCAGACATAAACACGGGAGAGGAGGATATGGCGGTCTACGCTTTAACAAACGGTTCATTGAACTCTTGCACTGGAAAGCCAGCAAGCATGTGCGTTAGACCGGGTGAAAAATGCGGAATTCCCCATGAGTACGGCTCAACGGCCTATGGAGTTTTAAACGTAATAACCGTCGCCTTAGAGCATGTCGGCCTAGATCTCAAGAAGGCAAAAGTGGCCATCGACGGCTTCGGCAACGTGGGCTCAACATTAGTAAAATACTTAACAGAGTTTGGGGTTAAAGTTGTGGCTGTAAGCGACAGCAAAGGCTGCGTTTATAACCCTGATGGGTTAGATTTTGAGAAGTTGAGAAAAGTCAAAGCTGATACAGGCTCCGTAATCAATTACGAGCCTGGACAAGTTTTAAGACACAGTGAAATCTTCGAGTTGCCCGTAGACATCCTTGTCCCAGCCTCCATACCCGATGTGATAAATGAGAAGAATGTTGACAAAATTCAGGCCAAAATCATCGTCGAAGCAGCAAACATACCTATGAAATATGAGGCGGAGAAAGTATTGCATGAAAGAGGCGTCCTTGTTGTGCCAGACATTTTAGCGAATGCAGGAGGCGTCATATCCTCCTATGCTGAGTACAGAGGTGAGAACCCGGAGAAAATGTTTGAAATGATTAAGGAGAGAATCACAAAAAATACACGGCTCATTCTAGCCGAATCCAGTAGAAAGAAGGTTCCCCCAAGGGATACAGCACTAGAAATAGCCCAAAAAAGAGTCAAAGAAGCCATGGAGAAGAATATTTCTAAAATTTTGCACACGCTTAAGGAGAACTTTGACAACACGAAATGAGCCATAGATGGGGCCGTAAGTTAAATGAGGTTATCCCACCTTGGAGCCTTTGCTTTAACCTGCTAGATCTCTTTTCAGTTTGGAGGGGTTGCTTTCTCAACCTCTCCTTTTCACTTTTCCTTGCTTTGGCTTGAAGTTTTCATGAGAGCTGCTATTTCTTTAGGCAGAATTTCATTTAGATTTGGGCTCCCCCAGTCTTTAAGGGGTTTCATCCATTCTGCTTGTTCAACGAAGAAGTCATGGCTCAGAGGGAATGGGGGATGGCAGACGAAGTTAGGGTCGAATTCCTTTTTAATTTTTAGGAGCCACTTATGGTAATTCGGCCCATAAGCTGGTCCAGTAAGATATAGCGGCTGATGCGAGCCTAAAAGGGCGGTATAGAAGCGTTTTCTGATGTTTTCCTTTGCCGTCTCCAGATAGAAGTGATCCACCCGTGTTGTGTCCTCATCCGGATCCCAGTAGATTAAGAATTCGGAATAACCTTGATGGCCCAGTTCGAAGCACTGGAACCAGCCAGGGTCAGCGTAGTCAGGCATGAGCGGCGGAGTGTAACTCCTCTTCAGCTCGGCAAAGTTCTTACACTGAGCTGTGGCATGTTCTATTGTTTCGATAACGTAGTCAACGGAAACATAACCGCCACACATCAGCCACATGCCCGCTGAGTCGGCATTTTTAAACCATGATTCATCGGTGGGGCGAGTACGGCGGGGCTCGCCTCCAAGCTCTTTCACGATGTCCATGAGCACCCTTTCTTCATATTCAAGCTGCTTCTCTGAAGTGAAGCCTATAAGAAGTACACGCAGGACAAAGAAAGCGTTAACAGTTTCTTCGTTTTCCTTTGACCAAAGCTCCCAAAACTCCTCCTTGGAGCCTGCTCTGGCTATTATTCGCCAAAACAGCGGAACTCTAGTCACTGCCGCACCGATCTCTGCCTTGGCGATTTCATACATGGCCTTCTTTATGGATTCAAAGCTTGGCATTGTAAAGTTAATCCATTTCACGCGTTTTTCTGGTAACATCAATGCAGTATTAGGGGATACTCCTGTCGGCTCTAATTTTTCCGGCTGGAATGGAAGAAGTTTTATGGCCATTTTTGTTACGATGCCGAGGAAGCCCCTATGTCCAGTGTACCCGCGCAGTAGCCCCCTGAGATCTGGCCCTATTCCTTCACCCCAGAAGGGATCATCCTGCAAAGCCAGAGAACCAAGCCTTAATAGCTCTCCATCCGGGAGGACAAGTTCAGCTCCAAGTATTCGACGGTGGGGAAGGCCAATGCGGTGGCTTAAAGGCGACCAGCCGTCCCCGATCATGTTGGCGATGGCTGAGCACTGGGAGCCGCCTCCTCCAATGACGGTATACATGCCTCTTTTCATGGCTTCTTCTTGAAGCTGAGAGTATATTACTCCCGGTCCAACTACAGCATAGAGGTGTTTCTCGTCGATCTCAAGATCATTCATCCGCTTTAGATCAATTAGCAATGCGTTTTCTACATGGGGATGAGAGCGGGCGCCGTAAAAACCTGTGCTATAAGGCACATAAGGAATCTTGTAACGATTACAGACCTTGACTATTTTCTGAACTTCCTCTGTAGTCCGGGGCATAACAACACAGCCGGGCACGCGGGTCATTACCCTTTCATAGCCAAGACCGCACTCGTAGCCAGCAGGTCCGGCGCGATATCCCTCACAGATCACCGGATCTGCAGAGATGTACTCGTGGCCAACTATGTCCTCAAGTATGCTATAAACTTCCTTGGGAAAAGCCATTATTTTCTCACCTAACCTCCATCGCAATTGCATCTGCGATAATTTCTGAAATATCAAGCACTTTAATTTTCTCTCCCTTAGTTTTTATTACTTCGCTAAAATTGTTTTTACACCAGGGACAAGCCACAACCAGCACCTCAGCACCAACCTCCTTAAATTCCTTTAGCCTCTCCTCCGCTGCCCAAGCAGCGAAGTCTGGGAAGGCCTCCTTAACCCCACGACCAGCCCCACAGCAGAAGGCGTTTTCTCGCTTCCGGATCATTTCCACGAACTCTATGCCTGGGATGGACTGTAGTATGCGCCGGGGTTCCTCGTAAACACCATTGGTACCACGCCTCCGTGGAATTGGCGGACTAGTCACTCCCCACAGCCCCCGTTCTCCTTGCCACGGTATCCACGGCTCGCTTAGCCGGCTAAGCGAGCATGCGTCATGATATGTTACTCGCAGACTCAGAGGTTTTGTAAGCTTCAGCAGCCCTTTGTTGATTAATTCATATACATATTCGGTGAGGTGTAAAACTTTGAAGCCTAAATCAGCCGTAGCTATGTTTAGCATTTTTGGGTAATCAACCTTCCACATGCGGTAACATTCAGCGCAGCTTGTAAGTAAAATTCCAGCGCCATTTCTCCTCACTTCCTCGATGTTGCGTTGGGCAATTTTCCGAGCTTCATCAATCATACCGATTGAATAAAGAATGTTGCCGCAACACCACTCTTCCTCAAGGAGCGTGAAAGGAACGCCTGCCACATCAAGTATTTTAACGGTTGCTTGTGCAATCTCGGAATTACGGTAAGAGGCGGAACAACCGGCGAAATAAAGCACTTCTGCCTTTTGGGAAGGCTCTATTTCCTGAGGAAGCCAGTTTCTCCTTTTTTCTGGGCTAGCTCCAAAGGAGTTATGTTGAGCCATAATGTTTTGTACAACTCTGCGGTGCTGGGGCAGCGGAGCCTTTCCATCTTTTACCGCTTTAACCCTTAAGGCCTCTAGAGTAAGCTCAATCTCAAGGTCAAGGTTTCGTTTGCAGCCAACATCACATGCGCCGCAAAGAGTGCATGCATAAAGAATATGTAAAAGCTTATCGTTATATTGGATTCTTCCCTCAGCTAGGGCCAAGCCTATTCTCATTTTGCCATAAGCTCCATAGGAGTCGAAGAGGTATCTCGTAGCGCTTGGGCAACGTGTGCTGAACTTAATTCCAGGCATGTAGATGTGGTCAACCCATGTGCAGCCTTTACATTTTATGCATCGGCTCATATCATATATGAAGTTCTCAAGATTTGTTACGTCCAAGCTTACAGTCTTTTTCGGCATTTTCACAATCCCTCACCGGATTTATTACTTTAGAAGCATAAATTCCCCGGATTCATAATATTGTTGGGATCAAAAATATTTTTTAATCTCCTTAAAATCGACGCGTAGCTTCCAGCTCTCTCGTAGACCAATTTGGCTAGTTCTCCATATGGACGTGTAAAGAAGGCTCCCTCATTTAATAGAATGGGATATAGCGCCCGGCAGAGCCCACGCACCTTTTCAACGTCATCCAAATCTTTTGGATCATAGAAAAAGTTGAGTTCTAAGTGGCAGGCGCGGTTATGTTCTATTGGCTGTATGTACATGCCAATTTCCTCGGGCAGGTAGCCATGCTTAGCCGCTACTTCTTGGGTTTTACTGATAAACTTGGGAGCCAAAACTGGTTTAGTTATGAAAAACACGCTCGCGCAGCCACCTTTGTACAGGTGCTTCCAATAAGTTTCTTTAGGCCAAGGCTCACGCAATAGTTTCAGCAGTTTCTTCCCAGCGCCCAAAACGCCTAGGAGACTTTCACCAAGCTGTACCTCGCGAAACTCATTTTTAACAATGTTACGCAACGCTTCTTCTTCGTATTGGATTTTTTCTTCTGGCCGCCGTTGAAGTCCGCTGAGAACTAACACCAACGTCCAAGGTGGAAGCAAGCTTCGAAGCTTCTCGAAATCTTGGTCTATGCCCTCGCTTAGGATTATCGCCAAGTTAATTCTATTTAAAAGTAAGCATTCCTGCCCTATCCTTAACCTTAGAATACGGTAAAGGAACTCGATTATATAGCTGAGATCCTTTACGGGAGCCAATAAAATTTTATCAATTTTAGGCAAATACTCGATCTTAAGATTCGCCCAGGTTACTATGCCCATGGTCCCCTGTGCACCTTGGAGAAAACGATAAAAGTCGATGCCTGGCCCTGCCGGATTAGCCCCTCTTGAAGGTGAGTCGGGATAACCGGGGACGCTGGCTGAACCTGTCCTGAAAATCTCCCCCGTTGGCCATACCACCTCCATACTTTGAAGTGGCTCGCCATAGTCATATACCGTGTTTGTAGGAACTTCCCTCTCAAGAAAATCGGTAACCACAGAGCGTTCAGGATGGGGAAGTAAGGGCATTATAATCCGGAAACCCCTTTTCTTTAACTCTTCCACAAGCTGTTTCCAAGTTACTCCAGCCTCAATTCTAACCCTACGGTTAAGTTCGTCAACCTCAAGAATTCGGTTCATGTGGCGGCTTAAATCGATAATTATTCCGCCCTGTTTGGGGATGGTGGCTCCATAAAAGTGCACCCGCGAACTCACCGGGATAACGGGGATTTGGTACTTATTTGCCAGCTCTAATATCCTACTTATTTCCTCGGCATTTCTCGGCCAAACTACGTAATTCGGTCTTCCTGGTGGGCTCAGGCTATAGTCCCTTGAGTATTTTTCAAGCACAGAGGTATCCGCGGAAAAATTCTCAGAACCTACAATTTTGATAAGCTCCTCGCCTATAAGATTCATTTTAATCTCCGTTATTTTTGATTTTATGTTGGCTATAAGTTTTTTCACAATATGCAATAAATATATTTAAATAAAAGCAAAGATAGCAAAATTTATTCTTATTTCAATGGTGCGAAATTATGGCTGGCGTTAAGGACAAAGTTGCAATAATAGGGATGGGATGCACCAAGTTTGATGAACATTGGGATAAGAGCCTTAACGACTTAATTGTGGAGGCCTGTTATGAAGCCTTTAATGATGCTGGTGTGGAGCCTAAAGATATACAGGCTGCTTGGTGGTCCACCGCATGGAGCGGGGAACTTGGCATCAAGTTGGCTTATCCTTTAAAGCTGAACTTTATCCCTATCACGAGAATTGAGAATAGATGCGCTAGCGGTCATAACGCCTTTATTGACGCGTGCTATGCCGTTGCATGCGGCGCCTATGATCTTGTGTTAGTTTGCGGTGCAGAGAAGCTAAAGGATACAGGCTTGCCAGTGCCCGGAGTCAGCGATCCGGTGGAGCTTTACTCTAGCCGTGTAAACCCACGTTTTTTGGCAGTTTCAGCTTACGCTCAGCTTGCTCTAAGGTATTTTCACCATTACGGAATCCCAATTGAGGAGGGCAGGAGAATTTTAGCGAAGATAGCGGTTAAGAATCATTATAATGGCTCTATGAACCCTAAAGCCCAATTTCAACGTAAAATAACCCTCGAAGAGGCGTTAAATGCGCCTATAATTGCTTGGCCGCTTGGACTTTATGACTGCTGCGGGATTACTGATGGAGCCGCAGCGGCCATAATTACACGTGCGGATCTAGCTAAAAACTATAGGGATGATTATGTGCTGGTGAAGGGTGTTGGTTTAAGCTGTGGAATGTATCATCCCCAAGTTCAGGATGACTGGAGCGTAACTTACGTAAGAGAGAATGTTGAGGCATCCAAAATGGCTTACAAGGAGGCGGGGATAAAGGATCCTCGTAGGAACCTAGACTTGGCCATAGTGCACGACTGCTTCACAATACATGAACTTGTGATATACGAGGACTTTGGCTTCAGCCCAAGGGGCAGGGCAAAGGAGGATGTTGAGGCTGGCACTTTCGAGCTGAAGGGCGAGTTACCCGTAAACACGGATGGCGGCCTCAAATGTTGTGGACATCCGGTAGGCGCCAGCGGAATCAGGACAATGTATGAGGTTTACAAGCAACTTCAAGGCAAGGCAGGACCACGTCAGGTGAAGATAAAAAACCAGAGGGGGTTAACGCATACGTGTGGCGGCAATCCTTTAGAGTCCCACGCAGCCGGAGTGGTTATACTTGGCTTAAGGGGGGCCTAGAATGGTTGGAGTAACATCATATGGCGCTTATATCCCTATCTGGAGAATTAGCCGGGGGTTAATGGGCAAGGGTTTGCAGGGTGAAAGATCGGTTGCTGGCAGGGATGAGGATAGTTTAACAATGGCAGTTGCTGCCGCAATGAACTGCGTCAGCGAGATAGATCGTGACACTATTGACGGAGTTTTCTTCGCCTCAACGACGTCCCCCTTCCAAGAAAAGAGTGCCGCAGCCACTATAGCCGCTGTCCTTGATCTTCGCAGCGATGTATTCGTGGCAGACTTTGCAGGCTCCCTTAAAGCTGGTACAAGCGCCCTAAAAGCCGCTTTGAACATCGTTAAAGCAGGATCAGCAAGGCAGATACTTGTAGCAGCTGCGGATTGCCGTTTAGGGGAACCTGGATCGGTTAATGAGCAAGCTTTTGGCGACGGCGCCGCTGCCCTTCTTGTTGGAACTGAGGCTGCTGCAGAATTAGAGGGCGACTGCTCCCTTTTTGATGAAATATATGTTACATGGCGTAGGGACATCGACCTTTACGTGAACACCTGGGAGGATCGTTACGTCTATTCAAGCGGATACCTCAAAGTGACTAAGGAGACCGTATTAAGGTTAATGAATAAGATGGAAGTGAAAGCAGAGGACGTGGCTAAAGCGATTTTTTCGGTCCCTGATCCAAGAAGGGGTGTGGAATTGGCTAGAAGCTTAAATTTTGACCCTAAAACTCAGCTCCAAAATTCCTTCATGGATGCTATAGGCAGTACTGGCACTGCCCAGCCTCTAATGTTATTTACAGCGGCACTTGAGGGGGCTAACCCAGGCGATAGGCTTATTTTGGCAAGTTATGGAAGCGGCAGCGACGCTTTCCTGTTCAGAGTCACCGATGGTATAAAAAGGCTTAAGGGGCGGAGGCGCGGGGTAGAAGCCTATATCGCTAGGAAGAAAATGTTAAAGGATTATACGACGTATCTTAAATGGCGCAAGCTCATAAAATTGCCTCAACCAAGAATAGACATGGCTGTTTCTTACCCAAGCGCTGTGGCCATATGGAGGGAACGCAATCGCATATATCCACTGCACGGGGTTAAATGCAGAGCATGTGGTACTATTCAGTATCCACCCCAACGAGTCTGCATCAAATGCCAATCCAAAGACAACTTTGAAGAAGTTAGGCTATGCGACAAAAAAGGTAAACTATTTTCATACTCATTCGACCCATTAAGGGAAAATACACCAATAGGTCTAGTAAACCTAGAAGGCGGAGGAAGAATCCTCTTAGAGCTGACAGACGTTGATGCAGAGGAGCTAAAAATAGACTTATCGGTTGAGTTGACCTTTAGAAGAGTTGACCTTAGACGCGAGGACGGAATGTACGTTTACTTCTGGAAAGCCACACCAATAAGGTACTAAGATTCATAACTACTTTTTTAAGACACTGTTTTAAAATTTTGGGATCAGCCTTTACCCTCAAAACGGAATGGAAGGTTTGCTAATATTGCATTAAAACATCAGACCCTACAATAATGGGCATCCAACACCTAAGCTTCTTGAAGTCTCTAATGAACTCACTTGAACCAGCTCTACTTTTTGACGAGATTCTTATGATTACGATTATTCAATTTAGAATAGGCAATTGAAAGTGTAAGTATATGTACTATAAATAGTTAGCCATTAAGTTTTTCTTTATAGATTACACTTTTATCGTAACTTTTATAAGTTCATGGTCGCGATAAATCTTGTTCGGTGGTATTGTTGTTGGGTTTAAGTAAGAAAGCTATTACAAAGGTTCAAACGGCTGTTATTGTCATTATTGTCGTGATCGCCATTATCGCGGGCATTGCTTACTATTACACCACCCTTCCGTCGCCAGCGCCAGCACGTCCAATCAAAATAGGCTTGATACTTCCTTTAACAGGCGCGTCTGCGAGGTTGGGAAAGGAAGTTTTGGATGGGGCATTATTAGCGGTTGAGGAAATAAATGCAGGAGGGGGCATACTTGGGAGGCAGGTGGAGCTTGTTATTGAAGATGATGAGGGCAACCCTGACAAATGTCTCTCCGCAGCTAAGAAACTGATTGAAATGGATCAAGTTGACCTTCTGACCGGAGTGCTCCACTCAGGTAATGTGGTTGCAATAAGTGAATACGTGGCAAGTGTGGGTATTCCTTATATTTCGCCTATATCATCTGGCCCTACTTTAGTATATACGCAAAATCCCCAGAAATTCAGGAACTTCTTCACCATTCATCCATATTATGATGACTGCGGAAAGGCTGGATTAAAGTTTCTAACAGACGTTGTGAAAGCGAAGACTTACGTGTGCATAGCGGAATCCCTAACATGGTCCACACGAAGTGCCGGTTTCCTGAAGCTATTTGCCGCTGATGCAAAGATAACGTGTTTAGAGGAAATAATTGTTCCTGCGGGTTGTAAAGACTTTAGCGAAGCCATAATGAGGGTGAGAGAACTTAACCCAGACGCTGTTGTCGGTTTTGTCTTTACTGGAGCAGAAGCAACACTTGTGAGGCAACTTTACGAAAACAAGTTACCAATACCATATTGTGGCGTTATGTCTATGCACGCAATGTGGGATATGCCGGCAGGTCTCGGAGCGGCCTCAGATTATCTGGTATTTACTACATGGAGCTGGAATGTGTCTATAACCGAGAAAACTGTGCCATTCTTTAATAAATTCTACGAGAAGTATGGCTATCGAGCTTGCGGATTAGAGGGACCAGCCGGATATGACCTAATGTACTTCGTAGCTACGGCGGTGGAGAAAGCAGGTACTTTAGACTGGGAGTCCGTAATAAAGGCTTTCGAAGAAACAGAGATTGTTGGAGTAAGAGGAAAAACCAAAATTGATCCAGCAGACCATGGAGCTATTTACTGGGCTCCAGGATACATAAATGCCATAATAGGACAGTGGATCGGCGGGAAGCCATATATAATATGGCCGCCTGAATTGGCTGAAAGAAGTCTTACAAAAGCACCTTGGTGGCGCTAATCAGAGAAGAAAGCAACCTCAATCCTCAATTTCCCTATTTTTAATAAACTTCACATAATGTGTGTTTTAGATCAATAAAAACGATATCTCTCAGCCTCTTCTAATATACAAAATCAAATTTGAATTTTGTAGCTTCTTTTAACTTTTTAACAGTTTAAATGCCTAAATACGCTTTTTTAATCTGCTTATTTGCTAGTAGATCCCTGCTGCTGCCTTCTAAAACTACGTTTCCAGTTTCAAGGATATATGCTCTATCAGCTATCCGCAAGGCTGAGTACGCGTCCTGCTCAACAAGTAGAACTGTAGTGCCTTCGTTTCTGATTTCCTTAATGCTTTTAAAAATTTTGCTTTTAATGATTGGCGACAAGCCCAAGGATGGCTCATCCAGCATTAAAAGCTTAGGCTTGGACATTAAAGCCCTCCCTATTGCAAGCATCTGTTGTTCACCACCGCTTAGAGTCCCAGCCCTTTGATTTCTCCTTTCTTCGAGCACAGGAAACAGCTCAAACACTTCTCTCAAATCCCTATTTATTTCATCTTTATTTTTGCGCAGATAAGCACCCATTTCAAGGTTCTCTAAAACGGTCATCTCTGGGAAAAGTCTCCTCCTCTCTGGGCAGAGGGAAATACCAATTTTATTTATCCCATATGGTGACAGGTCATGAATTTCCTTTTCCATAAACTTAATGGAGCCCTTGCTAATTCTCTTTAGCCCGAAAATCGAACGGAGTAGGGTTGTTTTGCCAGCCCCATTAGGTCCTAAGACTGCTACAAGCTCCCCCTCTTTTACACTTAAGCTCACATCCTTTAACGCTAAAGCCTTTCCGTAATATACAGTTATATTATTTACGCTAAGTAGCAATAACCTCGCCTCCTAAATAGGCCTCTATGACCCTTTGATCCTCAGCAATTTCTAATGGCTTCCCCTCAGCTATTTTTTCGCCATCGCAAATCACCACTACGCGATGGGAAAGCTTCATAACGACCCTCATTACATGTTCAACAATTATTATTGTAAGGCCCTGCTCGTTTAGCCTCCTTATAAGCTCCATCAATTCAGAAGTCTCTTCGAAACCTAGACCTGCAAACGGCTCGTCCAGTAACAGTAAATCAGGCTCTGTTGCCAAGGCTCTAGCTATCTCAAGCTTTTTCAAGTCGCCGTGGGGTAAATTTTTAGCCAACTCATTTTTACGATGGGTTAACCCAGTAAGCGCCAGGATTTCTACAGCTTTTTCCTCCGACCTGATCCTTTTCTTACCGTACAAGGCTACAGATACATTATCTATAAGGCTCATATTACTGAATGGATTAACCAGTTGAAATGTTCTAGCTATTCCTTTCCTAACAATTATGTGGGGCGGGTCTCTGGTTACATTCTCCCCTTTAAAGACTATTAGTCCGGAATCGGGCTTAATAAAACCAGTTATTAAATTGAATATTGTAGTCTTCCCTGCTCCATTCGGACCAATTAAACCCAAGATTTCGCCTTTATTAACGCTGAAGCTTACATTTTTTACGGCAACAAGCCCTCCAAACGACTTTGTCAAGTTTTTAACCGTTAAAATTTCCAACTCTAAGAGCCCCCTTCTTCATTAGGGATTCGACAAAGTTATATTTTACTGTTAGTCGCAAATAAAATAATTAATGTAAGGAGTCGTATTTGAATTGATTGCAACTATTGCGCAGCTGATTTTAAATGGTTTGATGTTAGGCGCTATATATGCTCTCGCAGCTGTTGGGCTCTCATTAATTTTTGGAATAATGGGTGTGGTAAACCTATCTCATGGATCCCAACTTGCATTGGCTGCCTTTATAACATATATGTTATATTTGTTTACTAGTAACATTTTTGTTGCAGGGGCATCAGCCATTCTGCTTGTCTTCCTTTTAGGGATGGTTATTGAAAAAGTTGGAGTTTATCCATTTAGAGTATCCATACCTGCTCGTTTGGTGGTTATTACTTTTGGTATAGGTAAAATCCTTGAACAAATTATTTATATGACGTGGGGTCCAACGTATATAACAACCCCAATTTATGTTCCAGAATCTCTAAATATTCTCGGCATTGCAATTGGCATTTACCGAGTGATACTTCTTATATTGAGTATTACCATGATACTGGTACTGTGGATTTTTATTCAGAAGTCGAGGTGGGGGAAGGCGATACGGGCCATCGCCCAAGACGAGGAGGCAGCTGCAATTTACGGTGTAAATATTAAGTGGGCACGTACATTAACTTTTGCTCTCGCTAGCGCATTAGCTGCGGTTGCGGGTATATTCCTGAGTTCAATATACATGTTCCATTCGGCTAGCGGATGGGAATATCTTTCAATAGCATTATCGATTACGATTGTTGGAGGTCTAGGTGACATTAGAGGGGCGATAATTGCGAGTTTCATGCTTGGAATAGTGGAATCTTACATCGGATATTTCATATCCCCACTATGGCGTACAACGGTTTACTTTATTTTAATAATTATTATATTAACCACTAAGCCTTCAGGACTTTCAGGACTATGGAGGAGCAGGACTTAATGTTTAAGGCTGCATTAAAATCAAGAACTGGTATGCTTAAACTGATTATACGATTCCTACCATTAGCTGCTCTTGCATTAATCCCTGTATTTATGGAAAACGTGTATATCATTCACATATTAATATTATCTAACATATATGCTGTTTTAGCTTCAAGTTGGGATTTGATTTCCGGCTACACCGGTCAAGTAAGTTTGGGCCATGCCCTATTTTTCGGAGGAGGAGCCTACGTTTCAGCTTTCCTTACAATGTGGTATAATGTTCCTCAACCTCTCTGTCCATTAATTTCCGGAATTTTCATGGCGGCCTTCAGTTTGATCGTGGGAGTACCATGCTTGAGACTTTCAGGACCATACCTTGCCATAACAACCTTAGCCTTTTCACAAGTTGTGAGGTCCATAGTAATAGCGTTTCCAGATGTAACACATGGAGATGAGGGTCTACCTCTTAAGGCTTTGGTGCGTGGAGCAATACCTAACTATTATGTCTCGCTTATTCTAATGTTCGCCATTGTAAACATCATATATTTAATTGCAAATCACTACTTTAGAATACCATTCATTGCGATACGAGAAAACGAAATAGCGGCAAAAGCATCAGGCATAGACGTCACAAAATACAGACTTTTGTCCTTTACGCTAAGCGCTTTCTTCTCCGGAATCGCCGGTAGCTTTTTCGCCTTCTACAAGATGGCCGTCACTCCGGAAGAATTATCCATTGACACATCTTTCATGCCGTTAACAATGACGGTGGTTGGTGGAATGGGAACAATACTTGGCCCAGTACTTGGAGCTTACATCCTTGTTTTCTTAACGGAGATCCTTCGCGTTTTCATCTACAGAATACGCATTCTAATCTATGCATCATTAACTGTAATCTTTATAATGCTGATGCCGGGTGGAATTCTGAAAGCATTACGCGATTTAGCTGAAATTCGCAGAACCCGTTTCACCCCATCGGCAGAGAAAATAAGCTACTAACAATAAAATTTCTTTTCATTCGCTAAATAAAGGCCTTTTTCAACCACAAAAATGGTAAAAATGGTACCAAGCTTTACAATATTTTTGCGTTTAATGGAAGACGCATGAGGTCAGAACAACCCAATGACAGTTTCTAATTACTGCTTAAACAGTTAATCGCGTTTTCATCCAAACAAGCCAACTATAAATCATTTTAAGTAAAAAGAGCATTCATCTAAAGCTACATCCATCATCGTTAACGGTTACTCAATAAGCCCAACTTTTCCAGTTTAGATGGGCCTCGGCGCAGCTTAAGGGGACGCGAGCAGCGTTAAAGCACCAAAGAAAGAGATGCCAAAACTATCAAGACTGGAAAAGAGCAAGCAACATTTACCAAAATTCAGCAATAAGCCAGCGCGCCAAAATGTTTTATAAATAAGCAGTAGAGGAATTTATTGGTGTTATTATGCAGAGGCGAATTTTTATTAGCTTTCCTATGGATTACCCCGACATATATGAGCCATTAATAAGAGAAGGATATGAGGTAATTTTTGGCACAGAACCATCACATCCCATGGCTAGTGAGAGAAAAGAGTACAGTGAGGGCGAGCTCATTAGGAAGTGTCGGGATGTTGACGCCGTTCTTGCTTCTCCTCGACTGCATCTTAATCAGAGGGTTTTGATCTCAGCAACGAGGCTTGTCGGCATCTGCCAGCGGGGAATAGGATTCAATAATATAGATATTGAGACCGCGTCTAAGCTTGGTATACTGGTTACAAATGCTCCTGTCGAATCAGAATTTGTGAATGTGGCTGAGCATACGATTGCTTTGATCTTTGCTTTAGCTAAAAAGTTGAAGACTATCTCAACACTTCTTAGTCAAGGAATTCCAGCGTATTTTGATGAACGGGTGAGCACAATAACATTAAGGGGGAAAACTATAGGGATTATTGGACTTGGGAGAATAGGCGCTAGAGTTGCTACACTTCTTCGGCCTTTCGGAGTCAAACTTCTTGGTTACGACCCTTACATATCTAAAGAGAAAGCAAAAAGCATTGGGGTTCAGCTAGTTGATCTTAACATATTGTTGAAGGAATCAGATTTTGTTACGATTCATGTTCCGTTAACCACAGAAACACGCCATATGATTGGTGAAAGGGAACTAGCCTTAATGAAGAACACAAGCTATATAGTTAATACGGCTAGAGGTGCAATCATAGATGAAACGGCCCTTATTAACGCCCTTAGAAACGGCAAAATAGCCGGTGCAGCCCTCGACGTCCTTGAAAAGGAACCCGTATGTCCAGACAGTCCTCTCCTCAAAATGGATAACGTTATACTTACTCCTCATATAGCTGGACGAAATGTTGAATCTCTAATAGAAGGGGAGAAAATGGCTGTCGAAAACTGCTTAAAAATATTGAAAGGCATAGTTCCTGAATACGTAGTTAACCCGGAAGCCATCCCGAAATGGAAGGAGAAAATAAGCACACAAACCAGATCATGAAACGACATTTTACTTACAAGCGCTCATTTCTTTTAAAATACTGTGGAATGAAATTAAACAAACTCGTTGTTGCTAACGCATGTAACCTATTTAGGCATTAATTTGCTGAAGCCTCTGATTCTACGTTTACTCTGAACGATAGCTGGCCTTTTAATTTATAATATCTGCGCCTTTGCGAGGCATAAGAAGAAAGCGACAAAATCAGCAGACAACCCACAGAGGGACTAACTGATTGCTTTCGTCTACACCTATGTACTTGACATTGATAAGCCTAGCCATCTATGTCAAAACGAACAGTGATGTGCCATGCAACCCAGCTATTCAAACTCAGCAAGCTTGCCGAATTCTCTTATGTTATTACTTCTAGTTTATCGATTCAAAGGTCATTAATTTTAGAAACGGCCTGTCCTCCGTTATTTTAAATCCATTTTATTGATAATTTAACTTGTTGTAGCGAGAAATTAAATGCCTCTTAGAAAACGATGAAAGCATGAAGGACAGTTTAAGTTAAATATACTTAGCATGAACGCTTATTTTTTAACTAGAGACAAATTTATTTAATGAGTGTTTTGTTAAAGGATAGACATGCCAAAAAGATGGATTTACCCGGTAATAGGTTCGGTTATAAACTTGATATTGGGAGGAATTTATTGCTTCAGTCTATATTATCAAGCTCTCCAGACAGCCTACAACCTAACGCTTGTTGCTCCGCTAGCATTGGCATATTCTATCGCCATGCTTTTTGATGTAGCGGCAGTGTTTATTGGGGGCATTATTTACGATAAGAAGGGACCAAGGCTGAACATTTTTTTAGGTGCAACTTTACTTTTTATTGGACATATTATTGGATATAGTCTGCATGCGATCTCCGATTGGAATATTGCTAGATGGTTATATTATATTGGGCTTGGCATGATGCAAGGTTTGGGTGTAGGGTTAACCTACTCCGTTACAGCATCCACCGTCATAAAATGGTTTCCAGATAAACCTGGTCTTGCATCGGGAATTGTGGTTTTTGGATTTGGTATAAGTGCAACCATTTTGGCTCCGCTTATTCAATATTTTTTGAATACTGTAGGTTGCTTTCAGACATTTATACAAATCGGTTTAATGTATTTTTTAATTTTAGTTGTTGCAGGTTTCTTTTTTAAAGATCCTCCAACGGACTACAAACCATACATTTATGTTGCTAATTCAGAAGCGCATTCCCCAGTTCAGTCTCATCAGTCTGTACCATCAGTTGATTTTACGCTCAGAGAGGCTGTCAAAACCAGAAGATTTTATATACTTTGGCTTACCCACGCTTTTTCAGCCTTTGCTGGGTTAATGATAATAGGTAATATTGCTCCAATAATAAATGAGGGAGGAGCTGTCTCCGGCTCTGATCCAACTTATATAACTAACACGGTAATCCCCACATCTATGATTGTTACTTCAATCTTCAATGCGTGTGGTAGGCCATTTTGGGGAGAAGTTTCAGATAAAGTTGGTGTGTGGAAAGCAATGCAACTTAACTTCTTAATTACAGCAGCTCTATTAACCGGTTTATCGTTTACCTACATAAATCCCTGGATCTTCCTATTTGTTGTCATTTGGGTTTACTTTTGTTATGGGGGAAGCTTGGCTCTTTTCTCCCCAGCAACTGCCCTCTATTTCGGAAGAAAAAACTTTGGCAGAATTTATGGGCTTGTTTGCACGGCCTGGGGGATAGCTGGCTTCACAGGCGGAGCAACAGGGGCTCTAATAAGGGATTTAACAGGAACCTATCGCTATTCATTCTACTTGGCAGCCTTTTTGTCGTTGATTGCGATTTTAACAGCAGCCCTAGGA